>Ga0080004_1238342_pt1 | contig 65380 bp, 58 predicted proteins | sample WasSprMetagenome_FD_69207 | JGI IMG/M metagenome (GOLD analysis project Ga0080004, IMG submission 69207) | Sulfidic aquatic microbial communities from Washburn Spring, Yellowstone National Park, USA - WS (SPADES assembly) (version 2) | ecosystem: Environmental > Aquatic > Thermal springs > Hot...
CCTTTAACTCTTTCTCCGTTAGGGAAATCGCCTTCCCAGACTCAACAAGCTTAGCTAACAATTCAGCCCATGTTCTGCAACCAAGTTCAACCTTTAACCTTTTCAATTCCTTTAACAGGTCTTCAGGCAAATTTTTTATGAGGATTGTTGCCAAGAGATAACCCCAGATTATTTAGGTTATCAAGAATATAAAGTTTATCCAAACTTTACCCTGAAATATAAACCAAAACTGTATCGTTTTCTATGGCTTCTAAGTCTTTTAAACCGTCTTCGCCTGTGGGTGGCGGTTATATGTCTTCTTTTATGCATTGGATGAGGTATTAAAGTTCTGCGCAATGGGGCGGAAAGTATTTTGTGGTTTTCCTCAGGATGAGTTGAAGTGCTGTGATTAATTTTGCTTGTTGCGGAGTGATATGCAGAGGTGTGGGTAACGGTTCCGTAAAGTTCGACGCCAAGCGCTGATTTGGATTTGGTTGCTTTTGTTGTTTGGCACTATAACTGCAAGCGGATAAAAAGGCGTTGAACTGGTTTTTCTAAAATGCGTAATTTCTTGTTTGCAAGGTTTAGAGTCTTAATTGTTGACATGGAAAGGCGTGCTTTCAATATCGATAAAGTTGCCGCGTGTTACCATTTTTCGAAGTGAACTATTTCGTTTAGCGTTTTTCTGTCAGTAACCGGTCCTTTGTCTTCGTCTGGATAGCCCAATGGAGTCATGGCAACCACTCTAATGTGTTTTGGCATGTTAAGTGCTTTCTTTACTGCTTTTTCGTTGAAAACGGCTATCCAGCATGTGCCGAGTCCCAGCTCTGTTGCTGCTAAAACCAGGTTTTGCATGGCTATAGCTGCGTCTACTTTCCAGTATTCTTCTCCGTCATTTCTTTTCCAGGCTTTCTTTGGATCTGCGCATGCGACAATTATTGCTGGGGCTTGCATCAACCATTGTCGTTCCGGCTTAAAGGCTGCTCTCAGGCTCTCTTTTGCTTCAGGCTTAGTGACCAGTATGAAGTGCCATGGTTGCTGGTTATTAGCAGATGGAGCTAATCTGGCAGCTTCCAAGACTTTGTTTATTTTCTCGTTTTCAACTGGTTTTGTCTTATACTTGCGTATACTGCGTCTCTCCTTTATGATCTCTAAAACTTCCACAACGGGATTCTCCATTTTCTCGTGATCATACGTTAAATTTTAAACTTTAAGTATGCGCTAATCAAGTGGAGGAAAATAACAACTTAGGCTTTTACAGGCTATAACCGCAAGAGAACAGAGAAAAAGACGTATGCATGCATGTTCATTTTATTTACCTAAAATAGATTTAGATTAGGGTATTATATCCTTAGTGCGTCTAAAAAGTGACATCAGGTGAGGAAAGTGTTTGGTTTGTGCTACGAAAGTTTTGTTGAGAGATCGATTAAAAGGGCTTATTGGATGGTCGTGCTTGTTGGAAGTTTATTGTAAGATCATTTGGTTTCTATATGCTTTTTCTATAGCTTCAAGGTCTTTAAGCCCTTCCTCTCCTGAGGGGGATGGTGTTTGGTTGTTAATTAGGCAGTTTACGAAATGTTGGAGTTCTGCTTTGTGGGCGTTGTAGAATTTTGTTGAGCCTATTGTTAGCATTTGGATTGCGGCTAATAGCTTGTTTAAGGGTTTGTGTTGGGTTTGGATTGTTTTTACTGTTCCGTATAGTTGGATGTTTAGTTGATAATCTTGCGAGAACCAGCCTACGGTTATTATGGCTTTTGTGTTGTTTTCGAATTTTGCTAGGCATATGGCTGAATCTTCGAAGGGCATGTTAAATCTGTAGCCTAAGTAGCTTTTTATTTCTGTTATTTCGCCGAAATACCAGCGTAGAAGGTTTATTATGTGGCTGCCTAGGTCTATGAGGGCTCCTCCGCCTGTTAATTCTTTGTTAAACCACCATTCTGGGACGGGGTTTGGTGTTAGGCCTTCAGCTCTGTGGAAGAAGGGCCCTGAGCTTATATATGTAGCGTGGGCGATTTCTATGTCGCCCAATGTTCTCTTCAGGATTTGTTGTTTTAGGCGTTGGAATGTTGGTTCGAATCTCATCGGGTAGCCTATCATTAGTTTTACTGCGTGTTTTTTTGCGGTTGTGATTATGTCTTTTGCTTCTGCGATGTTTCTTGCTATTGGTTTTTCTAGGAGTATGTGTTTTTGTGCTTCTGCTGCTTGTTTGGCGCATTGAGTGTGTAGGTGAGTAGGTAATGCAATTATAACAGCGTCTACTGTTGGGTCTTTTAGAAGTTGTTCATAGTTAGTGTATGTTTTTTTAACGCCAGCGTCGTTTGCGGTTTTTAGGGCTTTTTTGGATAGGTCTGCTACTGCTATTAGCTTTGCGTTTGCTAGTTTTTGGCATTGTCTCAAGTGGATTTTGCCTATATATCCTAGACCAATTAGTCCAAGTCTAATGTTTTCCATTTTACTTTTTCCTTTTATTCTAAGCCAAGTTTTTGCGTAATCTTGTTTAGATGGCTATACTGAAGGTTCATTCCTTCTGAGCTAGAAATACAATTGTTTCTTTGAACATATTGAATGGCTTTATATTTGTCAGTTTGTCAAGGACTACCCAAATGTGCGCGAACCATGGTGGTTTTTTGTTGGAATACTCGTATACCCAAGGTTTGAATGGAGGAAATCCTAAAAGCTTCACTTTGCATTTTGAGAATTTCGTTTTGTTTAGTAATTGAATTAATTTAAAGACTGTGAACCTTGAATGTCGTTCATAATGTTCGCCGGCAAATTTCCTCGTGAGTATGTATGTGATTTTCTTAGGTAGAAAGGAGTCAAGCATCATTACCGGATTCAATAAGTTTGATGTGGAACCTACGAATTTCGACCCATTTTTGCATACACGCGCAATCTCATTTATTGCATTATGTTTATCTTTTATGTGTTCCAGCACATCACAGCAAATGATCATGTCGAAAATTGCGTTTTTTAATGGCAAATTTGTTATACTTGCAACTATAAAGTCCAAATTTTGATGATTTTGATCCTTTGCTTTTCTCTTGGATTCTAAAATGTTTTTTGAATTAATATCTATTCCAACAAAATATGCTTTTTCTGGAATACGTGATAGACTTGAGACATTTGGACCGCATCCTGCGTCTAGCAAATTTAAGTTTGAATTTCTAAAAGATTTATGGCATAATTCCTCTAACAAAAATCTGTAAAATATGTACGTATAATTGCCTAAATGCCAAAATTTCTTAATAACTATCTTTGACATATAACTATTTCCCAGAGCTCTTCAAAACCAAATAAGTCTTTAATTTTGGTTTTCATATGCTTTTTTGATCGCTTCGACTCTTTTGGCTTCTGTTGTATTTGTTGCTTTTATTCTAAGCCGAGTTTTTTGTTTAGTCCTGTTTGGATGGCGATGGTGTAGACTTTGCCCATAAGTTTAGTTTGCAGGTTCTTTCTTGGATAGCGGGATTTGAAGTATTCAAGGGGTTCGCCTTTTGAGATGAAGGTTGTATTTCCTAAGCCTTCTTTGTTTGCTAGTTGGATGTATTTTATGGTTTTTGGGTTTACTCCTGCTATTTTGGCTGCTGCTACGTCTATTGTCACTGGGTCTTGGCTTGCCATTACCAAACCCAATTTTTGCGGTTGGATGCCTGAAACTATGTTGCCGTCTATTATGCAGAGGTTGAATTTCATTGCCTTGTTTATGGCGACTATCGCCTCATCAATGATTGGGTGATATCGGAATTTTTTGGGGTAGGGATTACAGCCAAAAATGTTTTTTAATGCACAGGTGATTTTGATTTTTTCTATGCTGTATTTTATTTTTGGCACGTTAATTTTTAAGTCTGCTTGTTGGATGGTTTTTGGAACCATAATTTTGAAGGAGTGTTTTCCAGCGGTTACGTGTACTGGAGCGTAGGGGTCTTCGGAAAGATTAACCAACTTCACGCCATGGTTGTTTGCAAGTTTTTCGTAGCCAAGCATTTTGAAAGCGTATTTGCATTGCATTGCTGAGGCGTCAGATTCTACGATAGAAATGGTCACATTAGGCGATATTCTTGCACGAATTAAATCGATTAAGGCAGCTATAAATTTTGGGTCTGTGGTCTGTCCTGTGGAGTAATCCCAATAGTAGCACAGGTTTGGTTTGATAACGATGTTTTGGATATTTTTTGGGAATTCGTAATTGATTAGGTTTAAGGAGTCTTCTATGGCTTTGGTTATGCCTGAATTTTTAATACGCACAAAACTTACAAGACTCAATAGGTGGTTCCTCCAACTTTACTGTTTAGTAATTGCTGATTCGATTAGCTGCTTGTAAATCCTACATAATTTTCCAGTGGCAACATCCAAGGAATAATATCTGAGCACACGCTCCCGGCCTTTATTGGCAATTTTTAACCTAACATCTTCATTCTCTAGTAAGTATTGTATTGCTTCTGCAAGGCGAATGCAATCACCTGGTGGAATTAGAACGCCTGTTTCGTAATTTTTGATGATTTCTGGAACGCCACCTACGGGTGTTGCTATTGGGGGGGTTTCGCATGCTATAGCCTCTAAAATGGTAACTGGGAAACCTTCAGCGAAAGATGGCAAGATAAAAAGTGAGGCTTTTTGATACCATTCTACGAGTGCGGTGTGGTCCATGGCCCCAAGGTAATTTATTTCGTGTTTTCCTTTTCGATTTTCCTTTTCGATTAGCTTTATTATGTTTTGGTGATAGTTGACATCCCAGTCTGGTGGACCTATTATTATTAGGCGAACACTTTCTTTTAAGTATTGTAAGGACTTTATTAGGATGTGTAAGCCTTTGCCCTCTGAGATTCTTCCAGCAAATAAAAGTAGATTTTTTTCCTTTTGTTTTATAGGTTTGAAAAGGTTTGTGTCTATGCTGTTGGGTAAGTATATAATCTTATTTTCAGGGATTCCGAGGGTTGCTAATTCTTTTGTCATTCGTTTTGATATAGAAATGTATAGGTGGGCTAAATGTTTTAGTAGGAATCGCATTATGTGGTGCCTTTTAATAAGCTCATAGTCGATTCCGTGCAAATGAATTATTTTTGGCTTTTTTATGGAGAATGAGAAGAGGGGAAAACTGAATTCGAGTTCGTGGAAATGGATGATGTCGTAATTTTGTAATATGTGGGTGAATCTGCCTGGTATGAAATTGACTCCTGCTGTGATTCTGGCTGAATGTTCGATTGGTATCCAGTTTAATGCGGGGATTCTGTAGACGGTGATTCCATCGATTTTTTCAGTTTTTCCTTGCCATTTTGGTTTGCGGGTTTGGTTGACGTTGAATGCCATTACGTCTGTTTGAATTTTGTTTTTGTTAAGTGTTATTGCTAGGTTTCTGACGGTTGTTTCTGTGCCGCCTTTAACTGGATAATAGCATGGCGTAACCATTATGACCCGCAAAAACTCACCTTTTTAAGAGATTATCGGCATGCTTCATCGAAGAATTCGTAAAAATGGCTTCTGATGAATTTTGGATGATAATTAAAGCGTTCTTTAGACCATTGTATACTTGTTTCGTAGCACTTGTTTATATGTTCTTTAGTTATAGTTAGGTTTTTAGTTGACGAATTAAGGGTAGGGTTAGTGTCTATCATTTTGGCTTTTTGTAAAAATTTTATTCGTTTTATTAAGAGTTCAAATTTGTTAAAGAGGACTTCGGTTTCTTTTTGTGTTCTTTTCGGAACTGTTGAAAGGGTTTTTGGGTTTCCTTTGTAGTATATGGAGTCCCATTCAACTTGGTTTACGAGTAGGGTTGGGTGTAAGTCGAATACTGTTACTTTATGTCTTAGGATTGAGTGTGTTAAGCATTCATAATCGTATGTGGTGCCATTCCAGTGTTGAAGTGTCGTGAATGGATAAAAGGTTATTCCTTTGTAGAGAACTGGTTCTGATAATGTTAGAGCTGAGGAGAAATCGTATTTTATGCCTAAGCTGTTTAAGGCTTCAAGGTGTGGCGGTGTCCAGCACATGCCTGGCGCCCTAAATGCTTGGATTTTTTGGGGATGAAATAGGTCTTGAAGGGAGTATATTCCGCCTTCTTTTTCTGGTTTTCCAGTTAGGGGGTTTATGTGAGAGGTTTCTCTTTGAAGGGATATTTCGTAGGCTTTCTTGTAGCTTTTTAGGTCGGTATATTCCGGGATTGTTGGGCGTACGGAGTGGCTTGAAGAGTGATAGCCAATTCCTTGGTGTTTTAGCATATCTGTTATTTTTGGGTAATTGCTTATTTTTTCGGCCATGTGGCCTGTGACGAAGAATATAGCCTTTAATTGGTATTTTTCTAGGATTTCTAGTAATCTTTGGAGCGCGTGAATGGCGTTTTGGTTTATGAAGTCTTCAACATCGAATGTTAAAAGAAATTTGCGCTGTTCGACCACTTGGTTAGCCCCTGAAAAATGAAATTAGCCTAAGTCGTCTCTTACTTTTATTGGTTGGTTTTTGTTTAGTGACTCTTCAATGCATTCTAGGAGTCTTACTGTTTTTCTTCCGTCTTGAGGGGTTACTGGCGGGTTTGTGTCGTTTTTGATTGATTCAATAAATTTTGTGATGAGGATGTATTGTGGTAAGCAGTTTGTTATTTTGCGGTTACGAATGTTTGTTAGGAAAAATTTTGTCCACTTCTTTATGATTTGTTTTTGGTCTCTGTAGAAGCCTTGTAATAGGTTTTTCTCTGGTTTCTCTGGATATTTCAAGAAGAAGTTGTAATTCAGGATTTCGATTTTTCCGCCTTTTGTGTCTATGAATTCGAAGGTTTCTTCTTCTTTTTTGGCTAGCCATGAGATTTCTATTACGCCTATTGTTTTGTTTGGGTTTGTTAGCATGATCATGAAGTGGTCGGGGACGGGGTTTTGGATTTTTTCGCCTATTGCCCACACGTTTTCTATGGTTTTTAGGAAGTGGAGCTGGAGGTAGGCGGCGTGGGCTCCTGTTTCCCAGAGCGCGCCTCCTTGTTCTGGCGTCATTATCCAACTTGGAGCTCCGATTAGTTCAGCGCTTTCTCTGACTGAGACCTTGAAGTATGCTAGTGGGAAATTGCCTGAGTCAACGATTGCTTTTGCCTTCATGACTGTCGGCAGATACAGTTGGTTGTGGCATATGCAAAGTTTAACTTTGTTTTTGGAGACTTCGTGGATTATTTCGTCGCATTCTCTGCTGCTTCTTGCCATTGGTTTTTCTAAGAAAATGTTTTGTCCATGTTTTGCGGCTTCGCAGGCTAATTTAGCGTGAGTAGATATTGGTGTGCATATGTCTACAAAGTCCAAGTCCTTCATTTCGAAAAGCTTTAAGGCGTCATTACAAACCCGTTCTATGCCATATTTTTGGGCGAAGGCTTTGGCGCGATCCATGTTTATGTCTGAAACGGCTACAACTTTTACTTCTGGAATGTTTTTGTAGGCGCTCATGTGAATTTCGGAAACTCTGCCACAACCAACCAAACTAACATTAAACATCTTTAACACATCTCTTAAGGTCTTTTACTGTAACGAGACTAATTAAATATGAATGAGTAATCCTCTTTTTTCACATTTTTTATGTGTCTAACGGTGTCCATATAAGATGTTATTATGTTTTTAATGTTTTTTGCATTCGGCAACGCCCAAACTACCCTTAAGATTACGCGGCCTATCTCGCTCCAAATGAAGATTATTTTATTTTTTAGCGTTTGTTTTATATTGTTGTAGAAAAAGCCCATGGGATAAGCTGTTACAATGTAATCCCGACATTTGTCTAAGTTTTTGGTTGGAGAAGCATCATGATACACTTTAGCATATGGCGTTTGAAACAGGCTGTTAGGATATTTCTTATGAATTTTGTAGGAAAATTCTTTGTCTTCCCCTAAAGAATAACCAATCAATTTCTCATTAAAACTAAATTCATCGAAAACCTTCTTTTTATAAGCAACGTTTAAACCAAAGAGCCACTCGCATGGAATTATCTTGTCTGGAAAACAAGCATAAGTTGTTTTTCCTGATGGAAGCATCCGACATTTACCTATTTCTGCATGCCAATAATAAAACACTTTTTTAATAGCATTCTCTAGATGCGAATACTCAAAATTTACCACAGTACCTTGAACACCCAAAGCGTTTGGAAACATATCAAAAACCTCTAAAATCTTCTCCACATAATTTTCGTTTATAATCACATCATCATCAAGGAATATTACGATATCGCCTTCAGCTTCTTTGGCGCCAAGATTACGGGCCCTAGAGATGCTTTTTGGGTTTTCCTTAGGCATTATATGCCTTAACTTAATTCCTTTTTCAAAAAAGTGGCTGCTTAATTGTTTAACCAAATTTTTGGTTTCTAAATTATCACTATCATCCACTACTATAACTTCATATGGAAGAATTGTCTGCTCTAAAATCGAGTACAATAACCTTCTTAAGCGGTCAACTCTATTTCTTGTCGGAATAATGATAGAAAATTTCAAGGCAAACCCTCCTTGTTATAATGGAGGTTAATGAATCAAAAGAGTTGTCCAAATGAGTCAGCTATTCTTGCAATTTTTAATTTTAATCGCTTTATCAGTAAAAGGGCATGAAGATGCATGATGCTAAATGTAGCTTTAATTGTTAAGGTCCTCTTATACCTTTTAACTTTTAACCTTTGATAAACTAATAGTTAAAGGGTGATAAGAGTAAATAGAGCCGCTAAAGACTCATAGCGTTTAGATACTTAACCAATTTTAAGGAATTTTTACGATATAATAGTCTTGAGAAGTGCGCATTTAGCATTATTCTCCAGTTCTTACGAATTGCCTCTACAATTGACACTTTTTGCCAATTAATTTCATAATTTGGAAAATCTTGACAAAGTAATTTTTTAAGGCGGATACGTCCTTTGATTGATTCTTTTTTGAACTGTAGTGCGCTCCACTGGGCTTTTATTACTTTTTGGGGAGTTATTGGTGATAAATTAATTTTGCCTTCGTCCACCATCGTTTTAATTAACTGGTCGATTTCAGCATTGCGCGTAATTACTATAGATGTTCCATTAACATCTGTTATATACTCTGGCAGCCAAGCGTCAGCAAATGACGCATCAGAGAATTCTCCCGCAAAGTCAGTACAGTAGAAACACTTGATGGGCGTAAATAAATAGTTGCACCAAGCTGTTCCCACACTAGAGCTTAAGAAGCCGAAATGCTTAACCCTTACGCCGTCCTCGCCTCTATATTTCACCATGAAATTAAAATCATTGGCATGGGAAATACCCTTCTTGTCTCGATAACGTATACTGATTACCGAGGATGGATCTATCGCATTTATCTTAAGCAGATATTCAGTATAGGCTGCGGAAACTCCATGACCACAAACAGGACTTAAAACATAAAGGATATTTTGTCTCAGCTTCGCATTTAGTAGTTGCGCCTTTCTTATTGCAAGAGTCACGCAAGGAAGAGCAACTATGGCGTATCGCCTACTCTTTTCCGTACAAATTTTCTTAATAACCCTAGAGTATTCAATCGGGTAATATTTGGAACCCCTATTACGGTGAACAAACTCAACATTATCCGCTATTGCAACCTCAAAAAACTTCCTGGAAAGCTTATAAGAGGACTCCCCAGCAATAACTACTGCGTCAACTAAATTTCTAGTAAGCAATTCTTCCAAAATTGCTGTCAATAAGCCCCCAGAAGCACTTGCAAGACGGTCTTTAAGTCTGGTAACATACCCAACATAACATTCCAAAAAAGCCCCCAAAAACTCGTTTTCTTTAATGCCAGTATGACTTTCTCTAAATTGCTTTTTGGCTAAAAAATTGGTTCTTTGATCGCCGGGACAAACATTTATGCATAACCCACAATTTGTACAAGCATTGTTGTCAATAAATGGCTTATACTCAAGGTTTTCGTCAAACTTAATTTTTATGCAATCTGCGGGGCATATTGCTGCACAGACTCCGCAACCACAACAAAGGCCATGCGCTACGACAGTTGTTTGAACATTAATTAGCTCAGAAAAAATCTTCATGTATTCCTTTGCTCCAAAACTTCCATTATTAACTTGAAATTACGCCTCGCATTTTCCTTTACCTTTGGAATAACTTTTGATAAGTGTTTGGCAACTTCACTTCTCCTCTCCAAAAGACTACCGACGCGTTTCTCCAATTTTTTATTATCCATTTTTTAACCGAAATCATATAATTTTCAAGGGAGTCAAAACCGAATATATCTCCTAAAATTCCTTCAGCTTTAACGCTGTAACCTATCACAAATGTCGGCACATTTTGTGAAAGACCAGCTATGGCAGCGTGCATCCGCTCTGCTATCATAAAGTCAAGCCTACCTACAATTGCTCTTATCTCCTCAGCTGAGTGGGTAAGACTCAACATAGTTACATTTTTAGGAAAACCTAACATGCGATAAAGCATCTCACAAAGAACACGATCATCGTTTTCCACAGTAGTGTCGTGAACATGAGGAATCAACATCACATGGCAACCAAGCTTCTCCGTTAAAAATACTATCAACTTTCGTAAGGCATTAAAATGGCTTTGATAGGAAGTTCTCGAATAATAAACGATCCCTTGACTGGGAGCCAACCCAACAAGAATTTTCCCTTCGGGAATATCATAAATTTTAAATACTTTATCGACGCTTCTCATATCAGGCTCTAGACAAAATGCTGGATCCGCCGTTAATTCAATTCTTACATTCTCAAGTTTCATATTCTCTAAATACTTAAGGCTTAAGGACTCTCGCACAGTGACAAGCTGGGCTTGCCTCACCGTTTTTACAAATGCCTTGTATTGGCTATGATTTTCAAAAGGACCAATAGAATGCCCTAATAAAATTATAAATTTTCCCAAAGTTTTAGCAGCTTGAAGTTGGATCAGATGTTTCGGTAAATCTCCGTATGTAGAGCTGAAAATATCTCCTCCTGTTGAAAGAACAACGCCAGGTTGTTGAAAGGGCACCATGGACTTCACAATTTGTAGTTGACCGTTTAACCGCCAAAGCCACGACCATCTCAGAGAAAGCACCAAATCTCTAAAAAAGTATCGTTTTGTAAAGGGGTTTAAAAGAAATGAAACATTTTTTGCTTTGGGAGCCCATAGGGCATCATATACCGGATCTTCGGTCAAAACCTTGAATTCTACATTGTTTAAGAGCTTCGTAATTTCGTTAATGATAGCTTTGGTTGCGGCTTCACAACCTTTGTTTCTAAAGCCAGTCATATTAGTTATTAAAAAAATCACTTTTTGCACCAGTTTCCTGTCGTAACTTTATAAATGCGATAATTATTCATACACTCTTATAAGGCGGAAGTTTCTTGAGCCTACGTGCTTTATTATGTGCGAAACGCAAAGTTTTTCAGTCCTTTTAGTCTAGTCATGGTTATCACAATTCTCATCAGCGGATAATAGATAATCATTGTAGGATGAATCTCTATGGAAAACCATATACCTGTCATAAATGCTTCTAGAATCAACCTAATTTGATTAAAATAAAATCTAAACAAAGATTTGCCTTTAACATCTGTAGAGATAATATGTCTAAGACGACAAGAAGATTTTGCCCACCAATGTAAATGATGAAGGTATTCGAGCATATTCATTGGATGATAAACGACGACTTCCTTGGCCCATACCCATGTATAGCCAGCATTTAGTAGGCGCAAGTATAAATCAAAATCTTCCCCGGCGCCTTGTATTGTCTCGTCAAAGTTACCCACCTCTAAGACAGCGTCACGTCTAAACAGGGTATTATGGCAACCCCAATCTTCACGAATGTTTAAACGCATATACTCATGATATAACTCAAGCGGTTTGCAACCATAACCATAAATACATGTGCCCATAACAGCGGCAACTTTGGGATCTTCGAAGTATTTAATTAGCCGCCCGTACCATCCTTTTGTTAGGATTACATCGCTGTCAATCATTGCAACAATTTCTGAAGTAGCCTTTTCCATACCCAATTTTCTTGCAGCACCAAGTCCCTTATCCCCATCCCAAAAAACTTGATTGGTGTACCTTTCAGCTACCTCCTTTGTTTTATCTTTGGAACTCCCATATATTATAATCAAGTTTTTAAAAGGTATTTCACGAACAATTTGTTGCAAAATCCTGTCTAAGGACTCAGCTCGATTCTTGACACACACAACCACATCTACATTCATTGTTCATTCGACCATTATTAGGCGTATCATTCAATGACGTTTAAAACTAATTTATTATCTGATTTTCAAGCTCGAAACCTTTTAACTCCTTGAATTAGCCATTCTTGCAGTAGATTTCGCTTCCGCCGTTCGTGTATATTTCACTTATTTCATTTAAAAATTGAAGTTCACTAACATCCCACGAACTATAAAGGGCAACATAATCACCATGAATAACACTTAAAGAACCAAGATAAACCAAACCACCAACCGCCACAGGCACAACCTTCGAAAGATAATGAACATACCCTCGGTAAATCAAGGCATACCCTCTTAAATCACTGAAAGGATCACAATAAATAGGGGTTCGACCAACAATCACATTGCTAGATAACCACCACTGCCCGTATACACCATAGATTTGACCATAACCGACTTGATACAATCGCAGGGGGCTCATTCGATATTTACTTAACGGCACAGACCAGCTATCGCTTCCCGTAACCTCATACACAAAGTTTGTTTGAAATAGAAGGTATGGAACTAACACCAACAAGAGAAGAATTAACACAATCGTCTCATCATTCCTCCTTGTAACAACACCAACAATGGTTTCAGCTCCTAACACGCAAAGAGGAGCTATGAAGAATAGCAGTATGTGATAGAACCTCGTCATATTCATTGTGCTTGACAAACCAGGAATCACGATAAGAGCCCCCAAAAAAAGCATTGAACATAAAACTAGGAAGAAGTAATCTTTATCCATGTAAATCCGTTTTCTCCTTAAGACAATGCTGATGAAGCCGACCATTATTAACGCCTCAGTTGCATAGAAAAACATTCTACTTAGCATGTTCCAAACAGTCGGTGGTGCTTCAAGTCCCAACCCCCGCAATATTTCCGGTTCTCTCGACCGCAAACTGAAAAAATCGCCAAGTTCATTGTATACACGCTCACCAAAACTCAAGAAACTTTCATAGACAGCCGAGCTAGACGTGAATATGTACCAGGCAAACATTATGGCGAAAAACGTTAAAACAAATGTGACAGTCACTCTTCTGCTCGGTTTTCCGGTTATTATCGAAGCTGCTAGAACGAACAGGCTAAAAAACAGGAAGATTTCAGCTAACGCATAATGAGAAACTACCAGGCCAAAACTGAAAATTATTAGGCATACAGTCCTTTCAAGATGCCCTGCTTTCATTTTTAAAATTGTCGTTAACAGTAAAACCAAGAACAACTCGCCCAAAATTTGTTTGTTCAACCCTAACAGTTCGGTGTAAAAAGGTTGGAATGACATGAAAAAGAAAGCCGAAATAAACGCGAATTTTTCGCTCACGAGATTTTTCCACAGGTTATAAAGTCCAAGCGGAACTAAAGCGAAAAGAAATGAGTATAAAAGCTTGAAAACAAGTATGGAATCCAAATTCAGTAGGATAGAGTATATGGTTGGAAGTATTGTAACGCTTAGCATTGCATAGGTTCTGCCAACGCTTTGGTCTCCTGGATAAGGATTCATGGGGTTCCAATAGGCGTTTTTCTCAACAATTTTTTGGACGAAAACTTCTCCACCTGCATCGGATCCAAAAGAAACGAGTTTGTCAGAAACCATTTGTGAATGGTAAATTAGTGAAATGGCGATTATTAGCACTATGAATGGGTACAGTTTTGTTGGCACAGCTTTTTTAGAAATTGTTGTAACTGCGAAAAGTGCGGCTATAGCTATTATCATGAAGAGTAATATTCTGTTGTCTCCTCGGGTTCCTGAAGTCACAGAGCCTATGATGCTTAGTGCTGGAATGCATAGGAGGATGAGTAAGATTGAAGATTTTTCCATGTTTATGTTGGGTGGTTTGCTGTTTCTGTTTCTTATGTATGCGATTACTGCGCATGTCAATGTGAAGATGTTTATTGCTGATAGTAGGAATATCAGCGAAAGCGGTTTTTGAACAGCAAATATTGAATGGAGTTCGTTTATGGCTAGTCCTATTAGCATTAGGAAGGTTATGCCTAAACCCGTAGAGAAAAGAACGGTTTCTGTTAAGCCTTCCATTTTCATTTTTAAAAGTTTAATCAGTGTATAGCCTGGAACGAATGTGAAGTAGATAAATCCGACAATTTGCCTAGCAACTGGAACATCAAACAATATAAAAATGTTTGCTGCAACCTCTAGGAAGAGCATCCATAGTATCCATGGATGTGATTTTCTATTACTTATTTGATTCACAAGTATTCTCCAGGATAGTTTATCGTAATACGTAAGACTTATTACACCGACTTACATATGTATTAATGGAGTACATATGAACACCAGGGACAACCACAAGCCTTTAACATATAAACTGCAACAAAATATATTATCCATGAAAAAATCAAATCTTTACTCACCAATCTTTATCCTAATACTAATTGTAATTTCAAGCCTCTATCCTGCACTCTCATCATTATTAAGTAGCAATATAACTATCAGAAGCTCAGGCAAAATAGCAACAATTCTACCCTTACATACAAATGGAAAATACATAAAGGATGCTAACAATAACACCGTTTATTTGAGGGGATTGTGGATTGGCTCGTTTGTAGATACTAGCACTGGATGGTGGGGGACTGATGCTTTCAAGTGGAACGAAACGGCGCTGAACCTTACTCTGCAACAGATGCGTGATGTTTGGCATGTCAATATTGTCAACGTGTTTATTTGGGGTGACTGGTGGCTTGAGAACAAGGCTACTAGTCTAAGTGGTACGCCGACAGATATTGGCTGTAGAGACGCGATAATAAGAACCATTCAAGTTGCACGAGACTATGGCATATACATTCAGCTCCGCCTATACGGGTGCACACGGGCAGAGGGCAGACGGGAAGGTTTTCCATTCCAACCTACTTATAGCTGGACTGTGCAAGATTTCACTGATTTCTGGGTTAACGTGACTACAACTTTAAAAGATTATCCGAACGTAGTTTTCCACTTGTTTGACGAACCATCTAATCCATCCGGATACACCATGTATGACTGGTTTAACGCATGCAACCAAACAATAACTGCAATTAGAAACGCTGGTGTAGACCACCTTATCGCTGTTCACTGGGCATATTGTGGCAGTATGACGTGGGTTGCTGACTGGGTGCAAGGGGGATATCCGACCTATAACATTCTATTTTCAGAACACATATACCGCAGCCTAGGCACTTTCGGCTGGAACTCTAATTCTCCCGTTGACATAGAATCCATAAGAGCCTATCTCAACAGCACCCAAGGCGAGCCCCAAGGAACTGCCACGAAATACATGATGGACACGTATAACGTTCCAATCTGGGTAAGCGCTATCGGCGTCAGTTCAGCCACAGACGATAATGAATACATCGCGTACGTAAACACCCTTGCAGTCCTAAACGAATGGAACATAAGCTACTGCCACTATCCTGCACTCAGAACCCAGCCGAATGGAAATGCACTGCAATACCCTTATGAGTTTCCAGACAGAAGCGAACCCAGCAGAATGGGATATGCACTTATAAACGCAATTTTAGGCATTCCACCGCCCCCAACACACCAAATAACTATTGAATCCACGCCTTCAAGCATTCAATTTACTATTAACGGAACTGCAAGAACCACGCCTTATACAGGAACATTATTTGAAGGAACCTACGCTATCACAATGCCCCCTTCAATAACAGTCTACTCCCATACACCATTATTTGGAAACACCGCAACTGGAGCAGCAACAGGCTACTATACCTACCTATACACCGCCGGACCTTACACAACAGATTCGTCGGCAAACGTTTCAGCAATAAACCTTTACACCAAGAGTGCAGGAAAAGCACGTGTCGCAATTTATAATGCTACCTATTATGAAAAGAGCCCATACCCGAGTGATTATCCTCACCCAGGCAATCTCATTGTCGAAAGCGCGGAACACACATGTCAAGCTGAAACATGGAACACCATTTCCATTCCAACTGTAACGCTCCAACCTGGAACTTACTTTATAGCCATTAAGATAGACACAAATGGTATGCTTTCAACCACTAGCAAAACGTGGTTTGGACAGTATCGCACAAGCAATTATGCAGAACCGTTTCCCGCATCCTTCGGAACAATTGAGGGAGGAACCGGAGGAGAGTATTCAGTTTACATACCACTTGCTCCATTTGAAACTTCCGTTTATGACTTTGTCCGCTGGGAAGACAACTCAACAAACCCAGAAAGAACAATAAACTTGACAACCAACATGAACCTAACAGCGATCTATCAACCAGCTACATAACAAACAGTCTAAGACTAATAGTCCAACATACTCAGAAGACTATTCGATAAGGCTAAGTATCCCTTCCTTAAAATTCCCCTTATTAAAAAGTTTAGACCTCTCCACTGCTTTTTGACTAAAATGTTTACACAATTTGTTATCTCCAAGCAGTAAATTTATATTATAAGCTAACTCGTCGACACCGCCAAAACTGAAACCGCACTTACCATATTCAATGATGTCCATATAAGGGCCCCCACTTTTATGCACTATCGGAACACATCCAGAAGCCATCGCCTCAACAACGCTTATACCAAAATGCTCAAACATTGCACAATGAACGTAAATCTTGGCCTTTGAAAGAACATCTTGGAGAGTATTGAAAGGGCCGTTAACAATTAAAGTTACTCTATGACTAAGTCCTAAATTATTTATTAACTGTCTAAGCTTTTTTAAGTACCTGAGAGAGGCAGAATTATATGCGCTCCCTACAATGACACATTCTCCATTTTTAACATTAGCGAATGCTCTTATCAGAAACTCGAATCTCTTGGAGAAATCGAATCTTCCAACGCTAACAACTAATTCCTCTTTTTTAAGCGAAGAATGGAAATCTTCCATGTTTACTGGCGGATAAAGAACCTTAGGTTTTAAAGAATAGATCTGTTCAATCACTCCAGAGCTAAATGAAGAGTTTGTTAAAATAACTTTGTTCTTCGCTTTTTTAAGGAACATGCTCTGTATGAAAATATAAGGAGTTAAGTACGCTCTTTTGAGTCCATTTCTATGGCCTACTGGGGGAATCATGTAGATTATTGTTTTTTTGGCCGTGGGACAGTAAAACCATGGAGACGTGCAGGAGACAATTACGACTTCATAGTCATTATGTATACCCGATGAGAGACTATGAAAATTTAGTAGTTCACCATATGCCGAGTAGCCAAAAAATCTTGGTTTAACAATTTCAGCATCTGGTCTCGGAACTTTGCCAAATAATTTTTCAACTTCTTCCCACCTAGTTTTTTCAAAAGACCCAAGAGTTACATTATACCCTTTTTCCTTTAAACTTTCGATTATTGCCAAGCATAATCTTTCTGAACCTCCACCAGCATTTAGAGAAGGATGTATCACTAAAATATTCATTTAGAAACGCTCACTCTATCTGCGACAATTATGTCCATAATCTTCCATGTGGCCTTTAATGAATCCGGTCCACCAAGCAACATTTTTGAATATAGCATGGAGAGGTAAAAGAAAAGCGATTTTTCGCTTAATTAATTTATAAGCAGACATACTGTACAAGACCCCTGCAATTAAAATAATAGGAGGAGACATTGTTGGAGGAGATATTATACCTTTGTTTTTGTGAACAAGATAATGTGCACCATATCCATGCCAAACACAATGTCTAAAAAGCTCATTCCACGATTCTTTACTTCGCCCATAAAAAGACGCGTTATCCCTTACAACAGACCAGCCCGCAACCTTAACTCTATAAGCAACATCAATGTCTTCACCGGCACCCTTAATGTTCTCATCAAAACCACCGATTTGCCTTATAGCTTCAACTCGATAAATGGCCCCTCCAGTTCCTGGCAAGCTTGTTCCAAATCTGAGGCGGTAGGCCACATACCCCAGATTATCAAGAAAAGCAACCAAACTAGTATGGTTCAATAACTCGTACGTTCCTCCGGCTATTGCTACGTCAGGATTTTGCTCCATAAATTCAACTTGTTTTTTAACATGATTCTCAGGTAATGTAATGTCACCGTCAACCCAAATAATATATTTTCCAACCGCGTTTTTTAAAACGGTATTCCTCGCTGGACCTAACCCTCGCCAACTAGTATGGAAAATCTTTACGGAAATATCCATTTTAGAAGAATGTTCCTTAATTACTGATAAGGTGTCATCCTCGCTGCCATCGTCAACAAAGATCACTTCCATAAGCTTGTGAGGATAATTTTGCTTCATTATACTGTTAATAGTTTCAGGAATGGTTTCAGCACTATTTCTAACACAAACGCCTATCGTGATTTTTGGCTTCATAAGAACAACCTAAAAATACACATAAGCCTCTGCGTTTTATTTAGAGTTCTTTAATTTATCTATTGCACCTTTGATAAAACCCAAAAGCCAAGCTATGCGTTTAAACATAAAATGGGCTGGCAGTAAGAATACAATTTTTCTTTGAATTATCTTGTAAGCGATGGTTGAGTACAATGTTCCAAGGACTAATCCTCCCACAGGTGTCATTCCAAGAATGATGAAAGTTTTTCTATTTTTCCGAAGAATAAAATCCTCATCATAACCGTGCCAAAAACCTTCGTTCCAAAGGTCCTTCCATGTTTTCCTACGTCTTTCATAAAATACTGCGGGAGTAGCTCTGTAAAGCACCCATCCGGCATTTCTAACTCTGCATTCAACATCAGCATCCTCACCTACCCCGCTGATGTAATCGTCAAAGCCACCCACATCTCTGATAGCTTCAACGCGATATATAGACCCGCCAGTTCCAAGAGCCCTTGATGCGTCTGTTTCGCCTTTATATTTGTGGTCTACTGCTATATACCCTGCATCCTCTAGAAGGCTAACCAAATTATTAGGCTCATAAATTTCATATCTTGCCTTGCCGATCCCAACCTTCGGATTATACTCCATAAATTCCACTTGTTTACTTACATGATCTTTAGGGAGAATCATATCACCATCAACCCAGACGATATATTTTCCAGAAGCATTCTTAACAACAACATTTCTTGAAAACCCTAATCCCCTCCATTCATGATGAAAAATCTTTATCCTCATATCCATTTTAGATTCGTACTCTTTTATTATTGAGAGTGTCTCGTCCTCGCTTCCGTCATCGACGAATATCACTTCCATAAGCTCGTGAGGATAGTCTTGAGCAATGATGCTTTCAATAGCGTCACGAATAGTTGGTGCACAATTTCTTACGCAAACCCCTATGGTAACCTTAGGCTTTATCAAACCCATCACGATTTTAATCCAAAAGATGCTAACGCCAATTATTCTTCAAAAACAGGAGGAATAATATCGCCTACAATTTGTCTATATGTTTTTAGCAGCCAAAACTGTACTGCCCACAAAGAACCCGTGGAGACTAAGCCTTCCTTCGGAAAGACCTTAGCAAATTCTGAGACTTTTTCGCCGCATATAGCCACGTCGCTGGTTTTTCCTAGCCCTTCTTTTATGGCAATTTTCAAAAACTTAACACTTGAAGGCTTGTAACCCATTATTTGCGACGCAACCCAGTCAACCGAAAATGGATCAACACCTGCCATTATTAAACCCAACTTAATAGGGTGTCGCCCCAAAGCCACAATCCCGTCAACAACCGTTAGGTGCGGATGCAAAATCTTATTTATCCCCACAACAGCCTCATTCAAAAACTTATGATAAACAATCTTCCTGGCTGTGCCTATACACCCGAAAAGGTTCTTCATAGCACAGGTAATTTTAACAATCTTCATAATCTTAAGCTTAGGCGCATTGATGAACAGGTCAGATTTAAGCAGCGACTCTGGAACTTTATAGGTTATATCCAGCCCATTCACGCGCACAGTTTTCTCTATTAACTTGTCTTCTGAAAGATTAAAAAGCCTCACATCCTTCTCCTCAGCCAATTTTTCATAACCCAAAACTTTAAACGCAATTTTAGTGCGCATAGCAGAAGCATCAGCTTCAACAACTTTAATATCCACATTACCGCCGCACTTCTCTCGAACATAATCTATAAGAGTCGCAACAACCCGCGGATCAGTGGTGTACCCAGTATTTGCATCCCAATAATAAGCCAAGTTAGGCTTAATAACTACAGACTTAACCGATTCAGAAGGCTTAAAACCTGTGAGGTGTATGGCCTCTAAAACAGAACGTTTTATATCCTTTTCCGAACTTTGAACCCGCACCAGACTAACAACGTTAGCCATTCAAACACCCTAAATTTATAAAAGAAAGCTAATCAACGGATCTCCCTTTTTCATTGAATGATTTATAGGCCTTTTCAATGAGCTCAATTGTTTTTAGCCCGTCTACCGCAGAAACAGAGGGGTTTAAATCATCCTTAACACAGTCAAAGAAGTGCTTCAACTCCTTGTAGAATGCTTCATAGTAATACGTGTAAGACAATGGAGTAATTTTTCTTCCAAAAAGTTTTCGCAGCAGGTTTTTTGTACCTTCTTTTAAAGCGTGAACGTAAAGGCTTCTAGGTCTAAAATCAGCGGCTGAAAGATAACCAGCGTTACCATGCAAAGTTAAATTAAAATCGTATTTGGGATAGATGGTCTTCTGGTACCAACCCACATTGATTATTCCCTTTGTAAAAGAGTTAGACGAACGTAATACTAAAATTGCGCCATCTTCAACTGGAAGATTAAACCTATAATCTAAGCAGGAAAAAACGGCTCCACAGTCCTCTCCGGTAAAAAAGCGGAATAGATCAATTAGGTGGTAACCGATGTCGAGAAGAGCCCCGCCGCCAGATTTTTCAGGGTTAAACCACCATTCTGCAACTGGCGAGGGGACTCTAGGATGAGAAAACGGCCCATTTATAACCTCTTCAACTGTCACAACCTCTAGTTTCCCAATAACACCCTTATCCACAGCTTCCTTCATTTTCACAATGTCATCTTCAAAACGCATAACGTGTCCAACCATAAATTTTCTGCCGCTTTTCTCCACCAACCTCACGATTTTACGGCATTCATCCACATTCCTAGCCATAGGCTTCTCAACAAAAACGTTTAACCCCGCTTCCAAGGCTAACTGAACACTTTCGAAATGAAGAAAATTAGGCAGGGAAATGATAACTGCATCTAAGTCTGAAGAATCGTTTAATAAATCATGATAATCAGTGTAGAGCCGACTTACACCAAAAGACTTCGCCTTGTTTAACGCCTTTTTAGAAGAATCCGCAGCTGCAACAACCTTAACATCGTCTATGTGTAAACAATCCATCAAATGAAGCATACCCATTCTTCCAAGCCCTATAACTCCAACATTAACCATTTTCAGCCACCAACTTTACGCGCTATATAAGAGCAAAACTTATTCAAACCCAACATTGAAGTGGTAAAGTAACTCTTCTTGATAACTCTAAAGTTAGAATCTTTCAGAGCCATTTCAAACTCAATTAGCTGAGGGTACACTTCCACTTTAGGGAACATCCTATGCAAAAATCTTTGAATTAACTTGCTCGCACTAAACCTTGCAAAAGAATCGACAACATAAAGCAGGCCAGAAAGCTTTAAAGACAACACAAACTCGTAAAAGGTCCTCCTATAATTTTCACTTTCAATTTCATGGAACGACTTACTGGACAAGATCACATCAAAAGCTTCAGGCTTAAAGGGCAAATAGCTCATATGCACCCTTAAGAACGAAAAATCGCTGTTTAGGGATTTTCCATACTTCAAAGAAAAAACGTCCAAATCGATTCCAACAACTTCAGATTCTTCACCGAGAAACCTATGAAGCCATTTAGAAGCTCTACCCCAACCGCAACCCGCATCTAAAATCCAAAAGGTTTCAGAAGGTTTCACTTTCCTCTTAATCACATCTAAGTCTTCACGCATATATCTTTCGTAAACGAAAAAGTTTCTACGCTTCCGCAGAAGTTCAGCCCACAACTTTCGAAAAGCAGTTTTAACATCACGCTCTTCAACAATGTTTGCTCCGCGGGCAATTGCAAGCTGGACAGCAAGAAACTTTATTTCATGCTCAATATCCGACAAAAACAGTTCGAAAATTTTCTCGTCAATAATCCGTTCGTAACTCGCACCTTTTATGTCTCTCCCAATTTTTTGAACACGTTCCAAAACAAGCCGGTTAGCTTCTTCCGTAAACTGAAACAAATACATCAACAGCTTTAACTTATTTCGCTTGGTAGTTGCCCGCGCACGTCGGGCAAGACTTGCATAAAGAAGAACATATTCCCAAGGCAACTCTTTTCCTAAAAAGCCTATAATCGTTAGAAAACCATATCTCTCTAAGCGACTCCTTTTTAAGATCTCCAAATTGATAATGCGAATATTCTGACCGAGGAGCCAGCTGAATAATGCGATTGCAAGGCAAAACTTTCCCATCAAAAGTTATATAGCACCCAATAACGCCAACGCAGGGACGCGGCGGCCTAACAGGGTTGGAAAACTGGATCTCTACTCTGCTCTTAGCAAGCCCTTTCCAGTTTATTGAAGCAAACGAATCATTCGCGTAATCCGTCTTTCCAGCTTTAACTTCCCTATAAATGTAAACTCCATCAACCCCCAATGATTCCGCAAGCTTAATTATTCCCAAAACTTCATGCATATTACTTTCAGAAACTGTTGTTTCAAACATTAACTTAGGCTTCACTGAGCCCACTTCTTTCTTAATTCCTTGAAATAGCTTCACGTTTCCAATAACTTTGTCAAAATCCGCCCCAACCCTTATTCTCTCAAATGTTTCCTTTGAAGCCCCGTCAAAAGACGCATATAAGCCATCAAGCCGGGCTTTAATCAACTCAACGGCTTTTTCACGGTTAATAACGGTGAAGTTGCTTGTAAAGCTCACATGGAAACCGTTGTTTTTAGCATATTCCACCATACGAGCTATTTGAGGGTGAAAAAGAGGCTCACCCAGCCCGGTTAGGTCCAACCTTCGCGAAATTAGTCTAAAGCCTTTAAACTCATCAATAATTGATTTAAAAAGCTCAAAGGACATGTCGCAATTTGTTTCATTCGTTCTCCTACAAGTCTTACATCTCAGGTTACATTTAGTTGTTGATTCTATCTGAACGTAAAGAGGAAGAAATAAATCGGAAATGGGCATAGCAGCCAGAGGGGCAAGACCAAAGCCAGAATTTTCAAAGATAATTTTGGTAAGCGCTTCCTGTATAGGGTCAAAAAACATTTAAGTTGCTCCCCTCAATTTCATTTTTCCCAAGCAATAATCTTCTTTCCGCTTAAATTTAGCATAACAGCATAAAAAAGTATAAGCTGGTCAAATATGCCTTCAAGTATGAAGCTTCTAACTTTCGGAATCAAAATTAAAGCGCAAAAGCCAATAACCAGCGGGATTAGTGCTACGGGGTAAAAAGCTGCTAAAGCGAAGGTTAACGCTACCAAAGCAACAAAGATAGCTGGATTAAAAATCATAATGAAAATTTCAGGAACCGCTACTTTTTTGGGAAGGTGCAAGTGTCCCTTAAGGAGAAGTTTAAGACACTGAAACCATAACTCATTCAAATGAACTGCACGTCGCAATTTCGTCTTCACCCTCCCACTAAATCTTACAGGAACCTTCGAAAAGCAATAGACCTCAGGAACAAGAATAGCCCTAAACCCATTTTGAACAACTTTTAAGGCTGTACCTGAATCATCAGCCCCGGACTCAATGTCAAACTTGTCGAAGGCGTTTTTCTTAAAAGCACAGAAACATCCTTCAAACCTTATAGTGGAGTGAACCTTCGACTCACCTAACCTCACCAAATTCATAATGTTTAGATAGCCCCCCTCGGCCCTTGTAGCCCAAGATTCATCAGGATTTGCAACCACTCCATGCCCAGTTACAGCTCCCACAGATGGATCTGCCATGTATGGTAATGCCTTCTCAAGTACGTCATGTGGCCATATGGAATCTGCATCGGTTACGACAATAATTTCGTTTGAAGACACCTCAAGGCCCTTATTTAAAGCGTGTGCTTTGCCTTTTCTGGGATTTTGTCTTAAGACTTTCACAGAAAGTTCTGGATGCTTTTCTAGGAAATCGTAGGCTTTAGCCAAAGTCTGATCTGTTGAAGCATCATCAATCAGTATAATCTCCATTTTCTCTTTTGGATACGAAACTTCCGCTAGATTCTTCAATTTGGCTTGAATTGTTTCTTCCTCGTTATGGGCTGGAACCAAAACCGTCACTTTTGGAGAGAAATTTCGATCAATTCTAAGCTTCCACTTCTTCCCGGCCATGATTTTAAGATAGCTAAAATAGGCCGCATAGCTACCTACGAACACTCCTAAAAGAACAAGCCATAAAATGAAAAGCAATCTGCCAAACACCTACTCTGCAAAAATTTTATCAAACGCGCTGATTATGTAACTAAGTTCCTCTTCCCTAAGGCTCGGGTATATTGGAATTGATAACGCCTTTTCATAAGCTTCATCAGAGTTTGGGCATTCGGAAGCGTTTAGGCTTTTATGAAGAGGTTTATGGACTGGCTTCTCAAAAGTGACGCCGTTCTCTTTAGCTCTTTTCTGAATACTCTCAGCATCATTAACCATTACTACATATCTATAAAAAACAGGTTCTTTATAGTGTGGAATGCTGAACAGTTTAACGTTATAATTGGAAAGCTTCTTATCGTATAAGGTTGCAATCTCTCGTCTTCGTTTAATAAACCGAGGAAGTTTCTTAAACTGACTAATTCCAAGGGCTGCTTGAAAATCTGTCATTTTATAATTATACTTTACAGGTGTTAACGGCTTCTTATCGTAATCCCTAATTTCGTTTATTTTGGAATACAGGTCATTGCTGTTTGTTATTACCATGCCGCCCTCACCAGTGGTAATCATTTTTGTTGCATAAAAAGAGAATATGGCTAGGTCTCCGAAACTCCCAACACGTCTACCTTTATACTCTGCGCCCAAAGACTGGGCGCAATCCTCAATGATAGGTATCTCCAACTTAAGAAACTCGTCAATTTCCGCTGGTATTCCAAACATGTGCGGCACAATTATAGCCTTCGTCTTGGCTGAAATTAGTCCACGTACACTCTTTGTGCTTATGTTTAAGTCTGAAATGTCGATGTCGGCTATCACGGGCTTGGCTCCGACGTACAAAGTGGCAAAATATAGCGAAGAACAAACATAACTAGGCATTATCACTTCATCGCCTTTTTTAACGCCTAAACTGTTTAGCGCAAGATGTATGGCTGCAGTGCCAGAAGAACAAGCAACTGCATGCTTAACTCCAACAAAATTGGCAATGGCGTTCTCGAATTCTTTAACCCTTTCTCCTTGGGCAATATGCCCAGAAGCCAAAACTTCAGCCACTGCCTTTATATCCTCTTCGTCAATTAATGGTCTTGAATGTGGAATAACCATAAAACCTGCCTCAAACTTGCATAAATTAATGGTTTTTATTGTTCAAATGGTGGAGATGCTCTTTTTAACCATGCTTCTCGCCAAAAACAGAAGCAAGACCTATCGCATCCGCCGTGAGCCTTGCCATCACAGAAAACGCCTTCCAGTATGACGGTCGGTGTCTTTATCTTCCTAAGCTCTCCAGTTGCTTCCAAAATTATCTTTTCAAGCCGCTTGTACACCCTGAACTTTTTTCCACAAAACTTAACCATTTCGGGAGTAAAACGCAGTCCCTTAAGCTTGCCTTGAGCGTCAAGCGTAGCGAAAATTTCCTTTGCCGAACGCACTTCTACCCATTCACCGGGTTGCAGATTCAAAGCTTTAAAATTGCTGCCAGTAGCTCTTTTTTCGTTTTTTTCTTTCAAAAGCAGCATCCCCAGTCTTGTAGAAGGAAACATTTTTGAAAAGTAGCCTCTAAAGCCTAAAATTCTAATGTACCATGCGTGTCTTTTAAAATTCCACCAACGTCTACGCAGAGGCAGAGCCTTACGCTGGTCTGGAAGGGTCTGACTAACCATATCGCCATAGTAATATTGGCATGGCTCAAAACCGTCTTTTGACTTTTTCATTTGGCGTCAACCTTGGACTCGATTAGATGAAATAATTCGTCAAAGCCTGTTTTCAAGTGCGAATCAGAAAGCAGATTTCCGTTCTCGCTTAGAAAAGCTATCCAGTGTTCGCTTGTAGACTTCAGTCCTACGTTAACTGCGTAGTCTATTATGCATGGATGTAGACGCATTACCGCGTTGATGTTCCCCAATAACTTTAGTCTCCTTACCAAAACAGGAAAGCCGGTTTCTTTCCTCATCATTGTCTGCCCCAATGAAATTGCTTTCACCTTTTCCTTCTTGCTCTCTTTGCTTACTGTTTCATCTGCGAGGAGTGACTGTTTGCGTAACTCAAGTTTCATAATTTTTTCTTCAACTTCAGAAACCTTTCTTTTAAAGTCGGCCAAAACCTCCGGATATTTCGAAAAGTCCAACGTGTTTGAGAACTTCGCATATGTTAATAAGGCTTCCATTTGGCTAACGCCAAGATAAATATCCTTTGGACGCCATACAACAATCGGCGGAAAAACCTTACCCAACCGCTCAGCCACAAACTTAGCCTGCCTAAGATATTCTTTTCCACCAGCTCCCCCAACATAACAGCACACTCCCAGGCCTTCAAAAAATATTATTGGCATGGAAAGACTTCTTGCCGATATCTTTGACAGTATTCCAGAAATCTCAGGGTTCTTTGTTGAGTCGAAATCTAGTTTGTATTCTCGTTCACAATGCAAACATTTTCCAAAACCACTTATTGATTCACCATTTCTTTCAGCCGTCAGCCTAGCTTTTCCACCACAAACACAGTGATACCAAAAAGGTATAGTTCTAAATTCATCCTCGGAAGCACCACCTTCAATTTTTTCCGATGAGAACATTAACTCCTCGAGAGCTTTGGAATACTCATCGAAGTTGGAGAGCAAAAAACAAAATTCCCTTTCAAATATTTGTTGGCATTCAGAAAATCTAGAAAAAAGTGTGCTATACCCCCAAATTTCATTAACAATTTTAGACATAACAAAAGCATTAAAATCCGCATAGTTCCTCGCTCGCGAATAAGCCTCTTCCACAATATTCCAGAAATCCTCAAAATTTCCATTTAACCATTCTTCCTTTAAACTAAAATTAACACCAAAAGATTTGCACAAACGCTCAATTGACTTAAGCTTACACTTTAACCAATGTTTTATTGTTGTTTGCCAATCATCGAGGACTTTTCTCGGAGGCTTGTCCACTTTGTTAAGCATAATTTTTTCTGGTGCGCGAAACCGCAGCTCAAGTTCACCTTGACGCCTTTCGACATCTGGAAGAAGCGCAGATTTTACCCATCGATCATCTGTAAAGTCTTGGTCTGCAATCCCAAAAAAAGTTACAACGGGAACCTTCAAAATTTTTCCAAGTTTTTCAGCTAAGACATAGTTCAGTGTTGCTTTGCGAAGTACTCCGCTATACGCGAAGAGGTTCGGTTGATGCGCGGTCATAAGAAACAAGCATGAATCATCTTCAAGCTTTTCCAATGCGGTTTCTACATTTGAATTTAACGTACCACATTCTTGATGAAATTTGCGAACCCAGCGAGAAAGTTGAACCCTCCTCTTCCCAACCTCTGAAGCTTTCTCTCTACTTTTGGCTAAATAACCATTGTAGTAGTCGATGCAAGCCTCAACGAGTTGATTGAGGTTCTCAAAAATAAAAGGATCAGACGATGTTCCGTCTCGACTTAAAAGGTTCATTGCCGCCATTCCCAAGTCATAATTTAGATCTCTAACAGGAATTTCCCAACTTCGAAGGCTTCCGCAAAGGTCACGCCCGCCTGAAAGCCCCTAAACCTTGCAAGTCCCTCCACAGCGCTCGAAACATAGGGAAAACTACGGATATGACCACGCATGTTGTTGCCTCTAAAGTAAACCTTCGTGGCTTGCGAACCAAAACACTCCAAAGCCTTCAACTTAACGTCAAAAGTTGTGCTGATATCCACAAAAACTTGTGGGCAAAACTCCCTCAAAGCCGCTGGAGACTCATAAAGCAAAACCTTCTTCGAATTTCTAGCAGCGGACAAAGCAGCCATACCAGTATTTCTATGATCCTGGTGCCCATCCTTCCAGCTATGTGCAAAAATAATTTCAGGCTTTATCTTATTTATAACATTCTCAATAGCCATGATAGTCTCAATACCATCCGTAATCTTAGTATCCCGCAGATTCCCAAAAATCAACTCATCAGCACCAATGATACTCGCAGCCTTCCGACATTCTTCCTCTCTAACCTTCGGGTCTCCAGACGCTTCACCCTTGGTTAAAATAAGAATGTACACTTCATGCCCCTTCCTCTTGAAAAGCACCAACGCCCCCCCACAACCTATTTCAACATCGTCAGGATGCGCACCGACAGCCAAAACTTTCATCTAAAATAACCTCTCAAAAACCAAGAATGCTAACTTTCACAAGGTTAAGCCCATGTCATGTTAAGCCGTAAACTGACAAACCGCCCGTGATACTGAAAAGCGTTAAAGCTAGCATTGTACAGCCATAATTCAAAGAATAGGAAACCTCGGAACTCTCCTTTCTCAGAGTCCCAAAGTATCGTGTAACCGCTCATGTTTAACCAAGCATCGTTCAGACGCAAACCAGAAAACTCAACTCTCGAAAGCTGCTCGTTCCAAGTGTAGTTGAAAGCGAACGTTATGGGTATTTCCAAAACTTGCTCATCAGCCACGAAAGCCGTAATGTTAAAAAGTGAGGTTAAGTTGCTTGGAACACGATTTTCAATAGGTCCAAAACTTGTTGGAGCCTGTTGCGTTTGATTTCGGAACTTCACTTGAACCATGTAGTAGGCACAGTAGCCCAAACGGTTACCGATTCCTAAATAAATGCTATAGTTTTCGTTGCGGGTAACATTGAAAGGATAATTTTCAGCTTTATGATTTGCGTCTAAAATCCAAAGTTCAGTGAAAAATTCAGTGCGCGGGTAAACCAAAACTCTGCTTAGAAAAGGCGAGGCAACAAGTAAAGCCAAAATCCCGACAACAACCCAGTAGAAAAGTCCATAATCTTTAACATTCAATTAAGCACTCACTCCACCTTGTTCACGTTTCTTCAAGAAAGTCCAAATGGCAAAACCACCAACAACTACGCAAACAGCACCAACAGCGGAGCCAACGAAATTAACCATAAAATCCCAGTAGCCAGCCTGTTCAGCATCCAGCTTCAAATTTTCAGCTTGGTCCACAACACCAACCAGCCTAGACCAACATTCATTAGCATAAGCGAAAGCAGAATCAAAATCCCCCTGACTGTAAGCCAATTTCGCCTTGGACAAAAGCCATCCAGCCTCGTTAAGAGTGTTAAGCAACGTGCTAACATTCGCGCCAGCTTTCTCCGCGTCAAAAGCAGCATTATAACAACTCAAAACTTCACTTTCTGCTGCCTCAACCGCAACCCTCGCCTCACCCTCACTATGGCATAAGGCTGGAGAAACAAACGAAACTGCAAAAACTAAAAATAAAACGCAGGAAACAGCAATTACAAACCTAATATGCGACAACGATTCTTCACCACAACAAAACTTTAAACCCTATACGGAACAAAGTTCCTCTAAAAGTCTCTTTTTGGCATTAACGTTTTCCAGCTGTCGCGTAACATGCTTGTTCCGCCTCGAATACTCGCGGTAATGCTCCAAAAACTCCCTTCCCTTAGCAGTAAGCACGTAACAACGTCTACTCTTCTCAAACTTAAGGAGACAAGCCTCCAAAACCTCAGTCAAATACCTCGTCAAAACCTTATAACTCAAATTCGCACCATACATAATCTGAGTTTTCTTAGCACCATTATTGCCTTTAACTACGTGCAAAATGTCAGCTATAATATCAAACCTACTTCTATAGCTTCCCAAAAAGTGCACCTCTCAAAAACAAAACTGTCTTTATTTCGCGTTTAGACTAAATGAAGCCAGCCTCGCCCACCTTTCTTTAACTGCTGCCTCTGCCCGTTTTCCTCAAAATACTGTTGAGCCCTTTTCTTACGCTTCGAAGACTGCTGACTGGAAATGAATGTTCGAATAAACTTTCCCCAACCGCCAACAGAAGGACTGGGTCCAAGAACTCTGTCAACATCAATCACACCATGCAACTGTAGTATTTCTCTGAGCGTTAACATTCTAAACTTCCTAGTAGCAAAAATTACTGTGCCCTTCTCAACAAACAGCAGACCATAATCCTTGTCAGCTATACCCTCAGCCCTAAGCTTATCATCTATCCGCTCCCGCCACAAGATTTTCCACTGCTCTTTAACCTCCTTGACGAAGTCATTTTTGTCTAAAGCTTCCACTTACATGATCCCTCCCTGACGGAAGCGGATGAGAAACCTCTGTTAAACGTTTGGTTTCCTTTTTCTCCTCTCCCACCGTTCCCTAAGTTATCACGCATTGCTGTATTTAAAGGGTTAAGTATGAAACATCTAGGTCAATTGTCTAGAACAAAAATCTATTTTTCTACAAAAAACCAAAATTTAAATAGACAAAAAATTCTCAATCCTTAAAAGACACATACGCAGATTTAAAGCTATGCTAACAACAGCAGACCTTCTAACCATCATAGAAGAACAAAAATCAAAAAGCATCAAGCAACTAGCCAAAGAAACCCAGATTTCCCAGGAAAAGCTACACTTAATCCTAACAAACCTCAGCCAACACAACCTGCTAAATTATAACCCAAAAACAGGCAAAGTGACACTGCCACAATGGCTTGTAAACATCAATAAAAAAATAGAGGAAGAAAAACCCGCAACAGGCGAAATAATCTTGCCAAAATACACGGAAATAAAAATAGAGGACATCCTCATAGGAAACTACACTGGAAGCGACCTAGAGTTGAAGGTTAGATTGAAGGCTAAGCAGAAAGAAATAGCCATATGCAACATAGGCTAAGGCTGCAAAACATATTTCACTTCCTTAAGCCTTTCCAAAAGAAGCTCACCCTTCTCCGTAATAAAGTACATAACAGAACCGTCATCATTACAGACTTTCTTAATCAAACCCTGCCTCAGGGCAGTTGATAAATATTTCCTAAGCGTGGAATAACTCAAATTAGCTTTATACATGAGGTGGGTTGCCTTAACACCCTTCAAAGACAAGTTTAGAACATCCATCAGAATCTGAATTTCACCCCTACGCCGACGACCCATACTGAACCCATTCTAACAGCTAAAAGGTAGAAGAAAATTATTTGCAACACGCTATTAAAGCTTACGAAACAAAGCCGCACACGCACCTAAACCTAGATGTGCAATAAAATAAGATGGAAAAGGTAAAAGGACAACCCGCATATTATTGTTTTGGAAACAATCCTTTTTATGTCAAAGGTAGAATTAACATAACGGAGGAAGGGAGAATGCGAAAATCACTAGCCATAACCATACTTGCACTATTAGCGTTTGCCGCAATTTCCCCCAGTATAAACGCGGCGGTGCCAAAAGGGCAATGCCAAAAAGAATCAATCATTTCCTTACTACACCAATTACATGCGAACGTTACGGAGTTACCGAAGGAAGCTTTCGAAAACGCTAGGCTTGCAGATAACAGAAAGAACGCCCTATGCAACAAGATTAATGCACTAATTAACCAGGTTGAAGCTGGAGCTTACGGAGGCTCCTTAAACAAGTTGAGTGAAGACTTTAAGAAGACAGTTTCCAAACGGGTTATTAGCCCGTGGAAGGAACGCTTATTAGATTCAATCCAACATGTAATCCGTTGCATTAAAATTTGCTGCCATCCCCCGCCAGATGTTTCACCCCCTATTATCCACGGAGTTTTCCACTATCCCAATGAGCCAAACTACGATGACCGCGTGGTCGTTTTAGCTTACGTCACGGACTGTAAAAGCGGAATTGCCAATGTAACTTTAAGCTATTCCACGAATTTTGGAGAAAGTGTTAACTTAACAATGACCAAAACCGACGGTTTTTATATGGCGGAGATTCCTCCAAAACCCTACAACACGAATGTCAGCTATCTTGTTTATGCATGGGACAAAGCTGGAAACTTGGCTGTTTCACCCACACACTCTTACGTTGTTGGAGACTTTTATCCTCCAATAATAACCTACGTTGAACGTGTTCCAGCGGAGCCAAACTACAACGAAACAGTTTCAGTGCTTGTAAACGCAACAGAACCTGCATTTGCAAGCGGCATAAGTGAACTAATCCTATCATACAACAATGGAACAGATTGGATAAACGTTACAATGACCCCTCAAGAAGGGTTATATGTTGCAACAATTCCTGAGTTTGCATTTGGAACCACCGTCCAGTATAGAGTTTACGCCTTTGACGTTGCTGGAAACTGGATGAGCGTAGACATTTACTCCTACACGGTGCAAGACCGCTTCTTGCCCGTTGCCGAGATATTGTCTCCAATTTCTGGACTTTACCTTTCTGGAGATGTTACCATCGAAGTCTACGTCTACGATGACAATTTCTATAAAGCAGATTTGATGGTGAATGAGACAGTTTTAGCATCTTGGAGTGAAGCAGGACATCACACATGCGTCTGGAACGCTTCCACATTGCCAGATGGCGCCTACAAATTGAAACTCAAAGCCTATGACCAAGCGGGAAACATCGGAGAAGCATCTTGCCAAATAACAGTTGACAACACCCCGCCAGCTGTAGAAATCCATTGGCCATTAAATGGAAGCTTTGTCAGAGGCACAGTCTTTGTCGAGGTAGACGGTGAGGATTTAAACCTTGATGCTATGACGATTAGGATTGACGATTTTGTGCATGTTTGGGGGGAGGGCGGAAACCAAATCTGCATCTGGGAAACTCAAGAGTTCACTGATGGAATCTACACTCTTGTCCTGTCCGCACGTGACAAAGCTGGAAATACTGCGGAAACAAGCATTCAAGTGACCGTGGATAATACTGCGCCACTGTTAAGTAACCCTCAGTTGAGCCCATCTGAACCCCACACCGGAGAAAAAGTCAACGTTTCCATTAACGTGTTTGAAGATGGCAGCGGAATCAAAAATGTCACCTTATGGTATAGGGTCGGCAACGGCGAGTGGAACAACTTGAACATGACCTTAGAAGACGGCAACTGGACCACTGGAATACCTGGACAGGAAGAAAATGCCATCGTCACGTTTTACGCCGAATGCTATGATAATGTTGGGAACCATGCGGCAACAGCACAAACAATATACACCGTGAAGGCTAAAGGCGAAGGCGGTTTTCCGCTGAGTTGGCTGCTGCTGATAATTGTGATCATCGGTCTAGTGACAGGCGGCGCCATTTACTATTACAAAATAAGAAAGAAGAAGTAAAGATACCCGCGTAACGCTTTAAAAAGCAGTTTTAGTTTAAAATCGTTTTATCCCGAACTTTTCATTTTGTGTTTTCATGACAACAAATATTTTAGTGCAGGAAGCCCCCTAATTGTGAAGTTGGTGTGTTAGGTGGGCTTATCTTCGCTTGGCGACGCAGTTAAACGAACCAGTGATATACTCAGACTCGGGGCTTCCCGGCAAGTTTTAGATTATGAACAGCGTTTTTCCTCGATAAAAAGTCTTTATGACGGGTTGCTCTCCAACCTTATAAAGACAGGCGTCAACTGCAGAGATGCGCGGGAAACAGCTGAAAATTTTTTCGGCACTTCAGTTGTTCGTTTCGCCGGCATAGATGGGACAATGTATTCGCGGCCGCTTTTTGATTTGGTGATTTTCTTTGGCGGAGCTTACGCCTCAACTGGCACTGTAAATTTTTTAGATGAAGGTTTACCTCTCGTTCAGTATGATGAGCGAACTGCGCAGCAAGGCGCTGGCATATCAAGTGTTGTTCCAGTTTATGTAAACGAGATTCCGGACATAGACCAAACTTTCTTTGAGGTTGAACAGCCGGAAGAGGTTAGTTTCGCTAAGCCTTTGATGGATGAGACGATAATAAGTAACGCCACCATAGCAAATTGGATCATGACTTTCGCAGAATATTACCTTGCATACAAGTTTGCCACAGACCAAAAACAGAACGTGCGCATCATATTTTTAGATAGAAGCTTATCCATTGAAAGGGCTAGCCTACTCTATGACACTTCAAAACGCGAGTTGTGGGAAGCAAAAAGCAGCATAGTTGGGTATAAGGTTAACGGCGAACCAATCGACATCAACGACTTAACCATAGCTAGGCAATATGTTTGCAACACTGACCTGGGACTACCGCCCCCAAGGGCGGATTATCTCCGTTACGCTATAATTGACTTGGCAAAGCGCAGAGGCGCCTTAACCGAAAAGCAAATTCTTAAAGAGTTTGGCATAACAGACGAAAAGAGAGCCAAAAGAGTGACACGACACCTCAATAAGTTGGTTAAGAGAGGCATTTTGGACGAGAAAAATGAGACTTACGTTTTGAAACCAAAGTATGCAGCCACATGGGAACGCATAAAAAAGCTTGTGACAAGTTTAGGCGACCGCCTTTTCTTCGGTAATGCATCAGAATCTGAAACGGCTAATTTAATGAAGATTTTGAAGGATGGAAAAGAACACTGGCTTACAACCCTCGACATTGCTTTCCTAACCCTTTTCACTTTGCACATGCTCATGGAGGAATGCTGGAAAAGGCGCATATTACTTGTTGGAATAACAAAGGACACGGCTGCAAGGGATTTTAAAAGGCAGTTAATCCCAATAATGCACAACGAAGACATGCTGAAGACAACAATTTCACAGGAAGAATTTGAAAAGTTGCCAAACACAGACCGCATGATACTCCAGTCAGCCAGCATTTTCAACCCCGAAAAAATAAAACCGCCATGGAGCCTAATCGAATACGACTCAGCCTTTAGAACAATGGTTCCAGACAAAGAAAACCGGAGAGGCTTCGTCAGCGGCGCCATAAAAAACAAGATTGGTCTCGAAAAGGTTTTCCTTAAAACCTATGTGCAGTTAAGCCAAGCCAAAACAGACCCCCTACTAAGAAGCAACGTGTTGCTGGTGGACCGTCTGGTTTACCCAGAATACGATTACAAGCCCGAAAACATCGTGGAGTTCTGGAACACGCTAAGCGACGGAACAAAAGAACCCGTCGAAGTTGTCCTATTCATGGATAAGACTGTTCCAAATAGGCTTCAGGACTTAACAATGGCTGTTTTGGTTGCCATGGCGCCATCCAGCATACCGGAGGCTTTCGGTCACAACAAACCCCTTTTCATAGCGGACAAAATTGCAAAGTGGAATTACAGCCAGTTCAAACGCGTCGTCGACACAACGGCGGATTGGATACTCAATAACCATAAATTGCGAAAGTTCATATTCTACATGAGCACGTTTAGGGAGAGGAGAGCAACAATTGAAGCCGCAAGAAGAGAAACCATTTAACAATATCTGCTTCACAGACTTTGACGGCAGATTCCGCGCGAGACTCGCTGCCGTCATCCCAAGATATTTTGCTGCTGGCGCTGAAGAAGCGAAGCTTTCTGGAACAAGCGCCCGCTACCAATGCCGCATTAAAGTCGAATACCAAAAAGACCTTATGGGTCTCTTAGAAGAGGGAATGCTGCTTGCCGTCAAAAATTTCAAGCAGACAATGCAGGAAGGCGGCGAACGATACACGCTTATGGAAATTAGCCGGGTTTGGCCCGAACACTTCGGTTTGCGTGGCTTGTCTGACCATGGATATTATCCCATGCAGTTTGAAATTATTGAGCAGTCTGAGGACGACTGGGGCACAGACGACAAGTCCACAATGATGATTCAGATGGATGCCATCCCAATAAACTATGATTTAATTCTCAACGAGAAATGCGAGTTCGAGTTTGTTAAGGGCTTTTCCTATCCTGTTATGGGCAGCCCGGTTTACCTTTTGAACAGCGAAATGATAAACCGAATGTATAATCAGAAAATAGCCAAAGCCTATGGCATAGACCCCTCCAAAACCGTTGAAGACGCGAGGGTCGACCCCAGGCTTGGATTAATAAAAATGTTTCAAACAAGCAAAACAGCCATCCCCATATACGTGGACTTTGAAAAGCTTATCCGCTATCATTTTGGCGTTTTCGCTTTCACCGGCGGCGGAAAAAGCAATTTGATGTCAAACATACTTAGACGCATTCTCCTCCACATGGGAAATGTGAAGGTTGTGGTTTTCGACATAAGCTGCGAATATGTTTTCCTCCTGCTGGATTTGTTGGCCGATCCATCATTTCCGGCAAAGGTTGTTATGGAAAGCAAAATAGAGTCGCTTGAGCAGTTCTTCAACTCCGTCGTGAAACCCCGCGAATACGAGACAGACGATAGAATTAAGGCTGGACTACAATGCATAATGGAACAGGGTAAACTAGCCTATTACACTAGACCCAAACAGAAAATTCCAACATACGCCCAGTTCTTAGACGAGCTTAACGAGCAAAGGAAAGGCTCAACAGACAAACCCCACTACATGAACGCCATAGACAAGATTCACGACGCCATTCTCGAATATATAGAAGAACATGGCTTAAGCGAAAACCAAGAAGTAAGCGAAGACTTCGTTAGACACATAGACCAAGTTGCCATACAAACCATAGAAGAGTTCAAAGTTCATGAAAAAAGCGGGTTGCACGCTTGGGCTACGACAAGAAACACCATAATTGACATGATAAGAAAAAGACAGGAGAAGGAAGAAAAAGAAACTGGCGGGTTAACTGTTGAAAAAATACGGGAACTTTTGGAGGACAAAGCAACACGGCTTGTGTGCATTTCCATTTCAGACCCCTTCGCAATAAAGGAGCTTGTAATAACCTTAACGCAGGATTTGCTTGTCAGAAGAAAACGCAGATTTCAAGTTAAACCATACATCCTGCTTGTTTTCGACGAGGCTCAAGAATTCATACCAAGCAATGCAGGCGGCATAGACGGCAAATGTTCCACGCATGTTGAAACCTTGCTTAGACAGGGGCGTAAATACGGCTTAGGCGTCTGCATAGCTACACAGCGCATAGCCTACCTAAACACGAACGCGCTGCAACAACTCCACACATATTTCGTCGGAACTTTACCGCGTCCCTATGACCGCGCATTAATCAGCGACACCTTCATGATAGACAAGGGCATACTTGAAAAAACTTTGGAGTTCGCCCCCGGAGAATGGCTCCTTTCAAGCTACATAGCCACCGGCATAGAGAACGTACCCATATTTATCAGAGCGGATAATGCGGAAAACGAAATAGAGAAATACCTAAAGAATGTATCTGAAAATGCTTCTAATGCTAGGTGATATGGTTTGAGTGGGGAAATTCCGCTTCCAGAAAAAATTCTGCAAACATTGCATAACCTTTGCGCCACGGCTCCCGACCTTGCGAGAAGAGGCGAAGAACTTGCGCAAGTGATGCAAATTGAAAGGGAAGAGGTGGAAAGAATTCTAGATAATTTCAGGTTAGAGGGGTTCGCTGAAAGCTTCTTAGACAACGAAGGGAAAAAACGGTATTATTTGACTGGAAGGGGAATAATAAAGGTCTGCGCGCTATTTACATAGTGGGAAAGATGCATGTCATAATTTTCTCTTGGGAGTACCCGCCGAGGATAGTTGGGCAACTTGCAAACTATGTTAAAAAACTCGCCGAACAACTCGTAAAGAACAACGTAAAAGTGCATGTCGTTACATACCATGACTTCTCGACTGGAGAATTCGACGAACCAAACAGTGTCAAAACTTATAGGGTGACGAATCCCGTGCGCACCCACATCGGAGTTCTCACATGGGTTCTCACTCTAAATCAGGAAGTTGAAAGGGCTGCAGCCAACATCTATTACAAGGCAAATAAGCATGTAAACCTCATAGACGTACATGATTGGCATTTTATACCCGCTGCTGTGACTTTGAAAAAAGCGTTAAACATACCGTTTGTCTACTCTGTTGAAAGCCTTGAGGAGCATCGGTCGCACGGTGCAAACTCGCCATTTAACATGGCTATCAAAAGCATTGAGTGGCTCGGAATGTATGAGGCGGAAAGACTTGTTGTGAAGTCTGAGTGGATGCGGGATGAAGTTTCCAGATTATATAGGGTTCCACAGGAGAAAATGAGGGTTATATCTCCAACATCCACAAATTGGGTGGAAAGCATTCTAGAAATCTACAAAAGCGCTGCAAAACCAAGTGGGGCAGCTGAATGGCTAAAGAATTGACTGTGCTAATGCTGACTTGGGAGTTCCCGCCAAGAATCATCGGTGGAATATCGCCTCATGTTTACTACCTATCTAAAAACTTGGCGAAAAACGGCGTGAAAGTCTATGTGGTTACATGCGATTTTCCAGGAGCGCCTACACATGAGAAAATCGACGGAGTGGAGGTTTTAAGGATAGACTCTTACAAAAATCCTGCCCCAGACTTTGCAACTTGGGTTTACTTGATGAATGTTAACATGCAGAAAGAGGCAGCCGCCCTCGTCAACAGTCTAGGTGGGAAAGTTGACATTTTTCATGCTCACGATTGGCTTGTTGCAAACGCTGGAATAGGGCTAAAACATGTTTTTAGAAAGCCGCTAATAGCAACAATGCACTCTACAGAGATTGGGCGCAGAAACGGTATTCACTCGGACTATGAAAGGATGATACATGAAACAGAGGCGTGGCTAACCTACGAGGCTTGGAGGGTTATATGCTGCAGCAACTACATGGTTTCCCATGTTCAATGGGCTTTTGGACTTCCACAAGACAAGCTTGCCATGATTCCAAACGGCGTAGAAGCGGAAGTTTATGAGAAGTTTGGGAAGGAAGAGTTAAGCCAATTTAGGAGCAAGTTCGCGTTGCCAGAAGAGAAAATTGTGCTTTTTGTTGGAAGACTAGTCTACGAGAAGGGAGCTCACGTTTTTGTAAACGCTATTCCCAAAGTTTTGGAAAAAACCAATGCAAAGTTTATCGTGGTCGGCGATGGCTACATGAAGGAACAACTTTCAAACTTAGTCAGAGGCATGGGACTAGCCCACAAAGTTTTGTTCACGGGGTTTGTTGACGACGAAACTTTGAGGAAACTGCAGAAATGCGCAGATGTCTCCGTTGTGCCGTCTCTTTTCGAACCTTTCGGGATAGTTGCTTTAGAGGCTATGGCAGCACAAAGCCCGGTTGTGGTTTCTGATGCAGGCGGTTTATCAGAGATTGTTGAACATGATGTGACAGGCATCAAAGTGTACGTGAATAATCCGGATTCGCTTGCGTGGGGAATAACTAGAGCGTTGTTAAACAAAGAGTATGCAGAGACCCTTAAGGCGAATGCCTACAAAAAAGTTCGCGAATTCTACAATTGGAACAGCATAGCGCAAAAAACAAGAACGTTGTATGAGGCAGTTTTAAGCGAATATTCAAAAAGTTTTTGGGCATAAGGGTCAAGGATACTTTAGTTTAATAGCCTTATTTTCGCAAGCATCAGCACACTTCAAGCAGTAAATGCATTCTGGGTCGCTGAACTTTTCCCATGGCAAATCCAAAATGGGAACACGCATTGGGCACGCTTCCTCACAGCGGCGGCATTCACCCTTAGCGCACTTGACAAGTTCTCTGCGCAAACCCAAAAAGCTAAACCTGTTTAGGATAGCCATTATCGCCCCATGCGGACAGAAATATTTGCACCAGCCACGCGGAACATAAGCGGCAAAGACAAGAACCGCGCCCAAAATGAATAGTTGAACCCAAAAAAGCGGAGGCAAACCAAAAATTCCAGACGCAGCTTCTAAAAACGATTTTTCATATAACGCTCCAGCGAAGTCGTGAATCATTTTCGGTAATGTTGCAAACAATGTTTCTGAGGGACTTACCGCCGTGAAAGGAGCATAGGCGAAAATGCCCATGGCGGCTTCGTAGCTTCTCTGTATCTTCATAAGTTTAGAAGCTGAAAAAGTTAGGCTGATGAATAGAGCTACTCCTAAAACAGCATATTTTATGTAGATTCCGCTTTTGTGGGTTCTCGGCGAAATTTCCATCTTCTTGCGTTTGATGAAGCCCACCAAATCCTGAATGAAACCAAAGGGACATACCCAGCCGCAAAGGGATTTGCCTATCAAAATTCCCGTTATTAGAAACGCTGCTATCGCAAGCCATGGAAACGAAACATCAAAACCGTTCCACCCGCTAAGCGTAAGTTGTATGGCTGTGAAAGCATCGCCAACGATGTTCTGCTTGAGACCCCAAGTCCAAAGGACAGGAAGCAAAAGTGGCGTTTCGCCCAAGTTGAAGATTGCAATGCTGAAAAATATAAATGAAAGAAACTGGATTAGCCTGCGGTATGTGTTAAACTTGAGCAAGTTTTGCCTTATGCTTTTCTTCTGCATCTTCCATTCCTCTTCTAGCCCATTTGACGAAGTTCTAATTATTCTATTTTCCGATAACTTTAACGTTTTCTACCAAAATCCAAGGCGCAACCAACTGCCCAACTTTCCTTTCGTTGTTGGCTACGGCAGAAATCTCCTTCAGCAGCGCGAAGATGTTGCCGGCCAACATAGCTCCATTAACAGCGTTGGCGATTTTGCCATCTTTTATTTTCCACGCTGGGGTTGCGACAACAGAAAATTCTCCGCTAGCTGGGTTGCTGCTGTGGGCGCCTTGCAAATAGTAAACTAGCAAGCCATCATCAACCTCGCTGATGAGCTCTTCTGGAGATTTGCTTCCAGCCATAACATGGAAGTTCGTGGCTTCCACGCTTGGTGTGGATAGGTAGCCCGCCCTGAAAGCGTTTCCGGTGCTTTCTCTTCCATCTTTCTTGGCTGTGTAGTTGTCGTAAATGAAGTTGCGTAGAATTCCTTTCTCTATAATTAGTGTTCTCTGTTGAGGGACACCTTCGCCGTCAAATCTACCTGTGCGGAGACCCCCGTCCAACAAACCATCATCGTAAATTGTAACGGTTTCTGAAGCCACTTTTTCGCCTATCTTGCCCTTAAACATGGACTGGTTTCTCTGCACGTAGTCCGCGTTGACCGCGTTGATCAAAGTGTAATAGAAGAGCTGTTGAAGCGCCAATTGAGTAAATATAACATTAGTGGTTTTTGTCTCCGCTCTTTTGGCTTTTAGGGCTGAAACCGCGAGCCTCGCAGCCTCTTCGCCAACCCATACTGGATTGATAGCGTAACTTCTTTCGGCGTTGAATTCAAAGCAAACTGGCGTCACTTCACCCGCTTCATGAGCCACAGTCGCCAAACTGCATTGGATTATTGTCCCATGGTCGAAGCTTGCGATGCCATTAGAGTTTGCAATAGCCAGTGAAAGGTATGAGGCCCCGGCGCCTCCCTCTATCGGAAACGCGCGTTTATCCTTCTTTTCAGCCGCGTCCAGCATCAGTGAAGCGATTTTCACCAAATCCTCAGGTTGCAGTTCAACGATGCTCTTGTCGTAGGTTTTCTGAACTGATGGAAGCGGTTTCTTGGGTGGGAGATTGTGCCAGTCTTTGTCTGGTTTGCTTGCTTTTGCGGAGCTAAGCGCCTTAATTGCGGCTTTTTCTATCTCTTTTTTCTCAAGTATGTTTGTATAGGCGAAGCCGACTGCCTTTTTAATTATGACTCTGATTCCCAGTCCTTGGTCAATTATTTTTGAACTTTTGGCGATTTGCCCCCTCTCAATCGAAACGCTTGTTGTCAGTCCCTGATATACGAACGTTTCAGCTTCTTCAGCGCGGTTCTTTAATGCGAAGCTAACCGTGTCTTCGGCTAAACTCAGCATCTCCTCCTGTTTAAGCGCTGCCACCAACCAAAACCTCCTTCACTCTAATGTGGGGACCCCCATCACATACAAAGGCTGTCTGACCTTTACCACATCTTCCAGGCCAAAGTTCAAAATCTTTTCCAACAGCATCCACTTTAAGCAGCGTTTCAAGAGTGTTGCCGCTTATAGAAGCGTTACGCACGGGTTCGCCGACTTCGCCTTTAACTATCTCATAAGCTTCTTGGATGCCTACTTGAAATGTGCCGTCGAGGTTTGCTTGTCCTCCCCTGAAGCTTTTGAAGTAGTAGCCGAACTTTATGCCTTCAATTAGCTCCTCGAAGGAGTGGTCCCTTGGCTCTAGATAGGTGTTCCGCATTCTAATTATTGGTTCAACACGGAAGTCCTCGGCTCTAGCGTTGCCTGTTGGCTTAGCATTAAATTTTTGTGCTGTTTCGCGATTGTGCATTAACCCGACGACGACGCCGTCCTTCACTAAGAGGGTTTTCTGTGCTGGAACTCCTTCATCATCATATTTGAGGGAACCGAAAGCCCCTTTGATTGTTCCATCATCATAAAATGTGACAATATCCGAGGCTATTTTCTTTCCAAGTTTCCCAAGCAAAACAGAGCCAGACAGCGTTAAGTCAGCTTCAGCCAAATGCCCAAAAGCCTCATGGACAAAAACTCCAACAACGTTTGGTCCCAAAACAACTGGAAATGTTCCACCCTTCGGCGGTTTTGCCTTCAATTGTTCAACAGCCCTTTTTGCAACTCTTTCGCCTACAACTTCTGGGGTTTCAACATCAAATATTTCGTATCCGGATGTTGAACCTATTTCTTCACGGCTGAAAGTTAGAATATCGGCTTCCCTAGCCGTGGCGGTTATCCTTGACCATACATAAAGCTTATCTTGCTGGATAAAAGTGCCATCGCTATTTAAGAAATAATTCGTTCCGGTAAGGTCAAGATAGTCCATCGTACAAGTTTTCACACGACGATCATAGCTTAAAATACCGTTGTTCATAGATAAAGCCATCCTTATTTTATCCTCTATGGGAATTTTCGAGGGGTCTTTCCGCGGCTTTGATTTGACAATGTCTTCGAAAGTTTTGGTTTCAACAAGTTTTATAGGTTCTTTAAGCCTTGAACTTGCCGTTTTAGCCATTACGCAAGCGTCTGAAACAGCGTCAATTAACGTTTCTGCATCAAATTTTCCAACAGTCGCGAAACCCCAAGCGCCACTAACGAGCACTCGCAGTGCTGTGCCATTCTCTATTCCTTGCCTTGCTGCCTCGACACGACCGTCCTTGACTGTCAGCATTGTTTTAAGAAGTTTTTGAGCTCTGGCCTCGGCGTAGTCGGCCCCAAACTTCTGAACCGCAGCGTCAACAACTTTTACTAGAACTTCTTTCAAACGGTTTCTCCTCTTCCAGCATCGGAGATGGAGAGTATAAAGAGTTTACTCTTTATAAAATTGTTATGGTCTTTTCTACAAGAAATGATTAAAAATTGCTATACAGAATAGGATAGAAATATGGCTAAGCTTTTCGCATTAAAAATTTAACTTGATTGGCAAAGTCGTATTCGGCATAAGTTTTTTCCAGTCCCATTTTACGGAGTAGACCGTAGCTTGAGTATATGTCTTCCAAAATTCTCTTTTCAATCACTTGCGCCCCGGTGCTAAGGAACTCTTCTAATCCTTTCGCGAACAAGTCTATTTTTTCGGATATTTCATCTCGCTTTAAAGAGTACCTATTTTCTAAATACTTGTAAATCAAGTGTGCGGCTTCCTCTCCGAAGATTTGTCTTAAGACCCTGTCTATGATTTTGGAGATTTTATCTTCGCTGCTTTTTTGTTGAATTAGAGTTGCCATTTTGCTTGCCTCAAAGGGTATCGTGCGTATTGCGACTTAATAAGCTTTGTCGTATAATTGTTCAACACACATACACATCACTTATGGAGAATTCTCTTCTATAGGAAGTCTGTAAGGTTTCTCTGTTGAACTCTTTCCGAAGTTGTTTTCTTCACGGATTCCTCTTCGAATAGGACAAGTTTTCCATAGACTCCATCGTATCCTGGCGTGACTTTAACCTTTCCTTCCCTAACTCTTACAACGGCTTCTGCGATTTTTTTGTCAACAACCCTGCTTAGCGCATCTATGGACGCGTCAATTAAAACACTGTACTCATCCCCAAATTTTTCAATTAGCACATTATAGGTTTTCCATACTGTTTGGGTTGAAGGAGAATCCGTGTTTAGAACGGCTGCGATAATTTCAGAGAGTGGAAGCAAATGCATAAAGCCTATAGCGTTTTCCGGCTTGAAGCCAGCTGGGCGGTCAGCAAGTTCCTCAACACGTTGTTCCACTCCCTTTGTTAGTTTTCTGCGGCAGACCGGGCATATGTTTCCGAGTTTTATAGCTTCTTGGGGAGGAAGAGAAACGTTGCAGTTTCTATGCCCAGTCCAGTGGTATTTTCCGTATGCTGGGTCTGTTTCTATTGTAAATTTGAACCGCCTCTTATCCTTGCAGCGTATGGCATCCACAACCTCATAATAGGTTAACTTTTCAAGTTCAAAGACGTTAGCTTCTCTTCCAATCCGCCACGGCCAGAAGCTGTGGCTGTCGCTGTTTGAGACAAGCGCAAACTTGTCAAGCTTGCTTAGGCGCCAGTTCATGGGCGGGTCTGAAGAGAGCCCCGTTTCCAACGCGTAAATGTGTTTTGTCATATCTTGGTAGCAGTCCTCTACCGAATCAAAGCCGCTGAACGCTCCGAAAATGCTGAACCAAGGCGTCCAAGCGTGAGCTGGAAAAACCATGTTTTCTCTGGAAACTTCCATCACTTCCTCAACCAGATGCGGCGCAGTCATGTTTAATGTTGGTCTTCCATCCAAGGCTAAATTGCCATATTTTGATAATCTCTCATTTATCTGAAGGGCTGTTTCCACGTTCGGCGTTAAAATGACGTGATGAACCTTTTTGGCTTCATCTCCAAAAGCGAATATTGTGCTCACCTCAGTCGTTATCATAAAGCGTACCGAGGATTGCGGGTCTTTTGCAACCCTATATAAGCCCGTGCCAGATTCTGGGATAAGGGCTTCTTGAAGTTCTTTAAGCCATTTTGGATGCGTAAAATCTCCTGTGCCAACAAGGTTTAGGCCCTTAATTTTTGCGAAGCGTGCTATCTCCTCGACCCGCATTTTCTCGCTTGTTGCCCGGCTGTAAGGACCGTGTATATGGAGGTCGGCTATAACCCTCATAATATTACCTTGCGCTTCTGAAAACACTATTTCGTTTTCTGCATATAACATTAAGGCATTAAGGTGTCTGTAAAGTTTTGAGCTTTATTATTTTAGTACTGGTTTATGCTATTTTGAAATCGTAAATCTAATGTGGATTGCAGTTGTAAGAGCAATTATCCAAAGGTAATGCGGATGAGCGTGCATGCTGTGAACAGACGTTACACTGTTCAAGAAGTGTTAAATCCAAAAAGTGTCGCTGTGGTAGGAGCCTCGAACAACCCCGTTAAGGTTGGCAATTCCGTGCTGAAAAGCTTAACCAACAACCCATACTTGAAAGTTTATCCAGTTAACCCGAAAATACGCGAGGTTGACGGCTTAAAGGCTTACCCTTCCATATCGGCAATACCTTCCAGAGTAGACCTAACTGTAATTGCAGTGCCAAGAGATAAGGTTATTTCGACCGTTAAAGAATCAGTCAACAAAGGCACCAAGGGAATAGTCATAATTTCCTCTGGGTTTAGGGAGGCCGACGACCAAGAGGGTTCTCTATTACAAGGCGAGTTGACGAAGATTTGCATGGAGACTGGCGTGAGAATTTTTGGTCCAAACATCTTTGGTTTTGTCAATGTGGTCTCAAATGTAAACGCGAGTTTCACGCCGATGTTTAGCAGGCTCAAGAAGGGGCATGTAGCTGTTGTTTCTCAAAGCGGTGGAATATGCCACTATTTAATGCACAACTACGTTGGCGATTTGGGCTTCAGCTACATAATACACGTTGGAAACAGATGTGATGTTGACTTCCCAGAAGTGTTAAGCTTTCTTAAAGATGACTCGCACACTCGGGTGATAACTCTATACATCGAGGGAGTTGATGACGCTCGTGAATTGTACCACGCCATTTCAGAGACGGCGAAGACCAAACCAGTAATTGCATTGAAGGCGGGCAGGTCAACAATCGCGGATAAAGCATCCAAAAGCCACACCGGAAGCCTCTCTGGAAACTATCAGCTTTATAGGTGCGCCATGAAACAGGCTGGAGCTGTGGTTATTGATAGCCCAATTGAGTTGTTAGATTTGGCTAAAGCCTTAACGCTATTTCGTAAAGTGAAAATGGGAGGAGTTGCCATAATCGCGATACAGGCTGGACTTGGCTTTATGGCGTTAGACATCATAGAGAAAACTGGCGGGATGGTTGCAAAGTTTAAACCCGAAACGCTTGAGGTTTTGCATGAACTTTTGCCGCCCATAACCATGAGGGACAACCCAGTAGACATAGCCTTCAGCGGTCTAAACATAGACATAATGGAAGGCGTTCTAGGAGCCGTCTCGAGGGACGAGTCTGTTGGGTTAATTCTTTTTGCATATGCTGCTGCACCTCCAACATGGACTATACCGCCAGAGGCAATAAGCGGCATATTTGGGAGAATTGAGAAACCCATAATGGTTGTGTACTCTTCAACAATGGAGGATTTCGGGAAATTTAAATCTGAAATGGAAAATTTTGGAGTACCAACCTATTCGTCGCTTGAAAGGGCAGCGAAAATTGCCGCCATGATATCAAAATACAGCAAGCAACTGAGCACTTACAGACTTTGTTAGACTTTTTCGTTTTTCGCTTCTTTTGTCACGTATTTTTCAAAATATTTTTCCCAGTCTACCTTAAACATGATTATGAAAATTATGATGAGTAGAACTATTGCAATGACAGTGCCAATTAACGCGGATACAAAACCGCTTTCAACACCAAAAACATCTCTAATAATTTGTATTGTGTAGCGTCCGCTGTATGCCACAATTAGGCTCATCAAAAACTTTCCTATTAGCGATGGGATAAACACCTTAACAATTTTGTATCGCATAACACCAAGAGGAATAAACAGCAAGTCGTCTGGCAACGGTGTTAAAGCGAAGAGGAAAATTGCTATTGGACCAAATCTGTCAAAAACTTTAACGAGAAACTCCATTTTCCTCCTGTATCTTTCACTTATGACTTTTCTTCCGCCCCAACCTAGAAGATAACCTGAAAATTCGCCCACAGCAGAACCTAATCCGGCAGCAACTGCGATTAAAACGGGTTCCAAAGTTTGTCCAAGCGTAAAAATCACAACAGTGTACGGGATCGGGAAGAATATTGAAAGCGAGCCTAACAGGCTGATTAAGAATATTCCGAAATATCCGAATTGGTTAACGAAGTTTTCCAGCCAGTTGACGATGTCTTGAGACAGCAATTACGAGCATTCTCCTTCTCCCTTGTAATTGTTTAGTTAGCTTAAAGGAATTATTGTTATTTAAGTAGCCAAATCTTATAAATCAAAGGATTTACTAACAAAAACCTACAAAACTCATGGAGGTTTAAAGTTGGCTGAAAAAAGGGAAGCCATATGGATTGCAAGGGAACTTTCAAAATGCAGCGGATGCCGAAAATGCGAAATTGCATGTTCGCTTTTCCACGAAAACCGCATTTGGCCAGAGGCTTCCAGAATAAGGGTTTTCATGCTTGTTCCCGGAGTTGATTTTCCACATTTTTGCGTTCAATGTGAGGATTACCCATGCGTAGACGCGTGTCCAGTAAACGCCCTTTCAGTCAGCAGAGAAACTGGCGCGGTTTTAGTTGACGTGGAGGCTTGCACGGCTTGCGGAAGTTGTATAGAGGCTTGTCCGGGTAAGGTTCCGCATATGCACCCGAACGGAAAGCACATTTTGATTTGTGACTTGTGCGGCGGCGACCCTCAATGTGTAAAGGTTTGCCAAGAGGGGGGATGGAACGTTTTGAAGAAAGTTTCGAGGGAAGACCATGCTTACAAGCTTTATGCGCGCACTCCAGAGGAAGTGACGCGGGATTTGGCTGTTAAGCTGTTTGGAGAGAAGGTGGAGGAGTTTCTATGATTAGGGGCTATGCTGGAAAGTTTCTTGAAGTGAACCTTTCAACAGGGAAAATAAGCGAGACAAGGTTTGATGACGAGCTTTTGAGGGATTATGTTGGCGGAAGAGGCTTAGCAGCGAAAATTCTCTGGGATAGACTGGGCAAAAAATGGGAGAGCATCGACCCTCTAGGCACGGAAAACATCTTGCTGTTTTTGACTGGTCCGCTTACCGGATTTTTCCCAGGTGGAAGAACATGCGTTTCTGGAAAGTCTCCGCAGAGCAACGGCGTTATAGGCTCTACTGTTGCTGGCGAGTTTGGTGTTGAATTGAAGTGCGCTGGTTATGACGGCGTTATTGTTTTGGGAAAGGCAGAAAAGCCCATTTACCTTTTCATCAAGGATTCTGATGCTGAAATTAGGGATGCAAGCCACATTTGGGGCAAAGATGCAAAGCAAACAGTCGCCTTGCTAACCAAGGAGTGTAGGGAAATTCTGAAGAAGCGTTATCCCCAGAAGGGCGAGTGGAAGGAACCCGCAATCCTTTACATTGGTCCTGCTGGCGAGAACATGGTGCGCACGGCTGTTGTTGCTGCAAAGTGGACGCATGCCGCTGGCTATGGCGGTTACGGGGCGGTTATGGGTTCAAAAAGGCTTAAGGCTGTTGTTGTTAAGGGAACTGGTCCGCTGCCAGATGTTGGCGACATGGAAGCGGTTAAGCGGCTGATGCAGGCGGTTTGCGATAACGTTTACGAGAGCGAGTTGTGGAGACGTTGGGGAACTGGTTCAGGCGGCTATGAATTTGCTGCAAAGACAAGTTCTGAGCCTGTTCGAAATTGGCAGGAGGAGTGGCATGATAGGCGGGAGTTCGGCGTTGACCAGTTTGAGAACAGGTTTTGGGTGAAGCAGTTTTGGGGAGACTTCGGCTGCCCAACCACATGCCTAAAAATTGCTGTTGCCAAATCTGGAAGGTTCAAGGGAGCTATAACAGACAATCCAGACTATGAAATGCAGGCTTATCTGGGTCCAAACCTTGGAATTTTCTCTCCAGAAGATAATGTTTTTCTTGCTTCGCTCCTTGATGATTTGGGTTTGTGCGGTATACAAACTGGAAACGTGCTTGGCTTTGTGGCTGAACTTTTCCAAAGAGGAATTCTAAGCGAAAAGGATTTGGACGGCATAAAACCCGTGTGGGGAGACGCTGAAGCCTTCGCAGCATTAGCCAGAAAAATCGCTTTCAGAGAGGGCATTGGCAACATCTTGGCTGAGGGAACATACCGAGCGGCTTTAAAAATTGGAAAAATGAAAGGCGTAGATGTTATGCCTTACGCCGTGCAATGTAAGGGCATCGGCGTAGGTGCTCATGGAATCCGCAGCGGGAAGGATTTCGTTGATATTTATGGTTACGCGTGTTCTGTTCAGGGCGGAGACCACACTTCAGTTGCTGCTTTGCCGCTTGACGATTTCAGAAGCGAGTTGTTGATGACTTTTCATGATTCTGCTGTTTACTGTTACTTTAACGTTTTCGGGTTTTCACGCAGAACCATCTTTGAATTCTACAAGGCTGTAACTGGATTAGACTTAACAATGGAGGAATGGGTTAACACAAAAGCTTTAAGGATACTGCAGTTGCAGAGAGCCATGCTTCTATTGGGCGGTCCAGACTTGAAATGGAACCCGAAAACTCATGACGACAACCCGCCAAGGTTCTATGAGCCGCTTCCCACAGGACCCTTCAAAGGCAAAACAGTTGAAAAAACTAATGTTATGAACGAGGTTAAGAGGTATTATGAGGCTGTGGGCTGGGATGAGAATGGCATACCGAAAACAGAAACCCTCAAAAAACTCGGGTTAGAAGATGTTGACAAGGTTTTGGAGAAACTGCGCTGAAATTCCATAATTTTGCCTTGAAAAACAACCAATACCTATAGCCCCCTCTAGATTTTTCAAGCTTTAAAATTTACGCTGTTACGCGAATAACTCTTGTAGGAGTAACTATCACCGAAACTTTTTCGTCTTTTTCCTCGAAAGGAACAGCTTCAACAACTTGCATGTCATGCACAGTTGTGACTATGGGCGTTTTTCCAAACATTCTTTTCAAAATACCAATCTCCACATCGCCATAGCCATGTCCTTTCCCGAGCCTATGTCCATGCAGATCAACAGCCACAGAACCCTCAACTATCAAGTCTGGCTTAGGCGTTTCCTCAGTGCCAATTGTTCTGCCGAGTTTAAAGGCGCCCTTAATTGTTGAAGCAAAGCGTTCTCTGCCTTTCACGTCGGTTGGATTAAGCAGAATAAAGCCTCTTTCAAGCCTTGGGGAAGCCATCACAAGAATTTTCCCATCTTTTAAAGCGTTTTCTCTGACTTTCCGCTGAGGCGAGTCTGGATTGGCAAATATAACTTTGGCTTTGCGCCACTCTTCTGTTTGGCGCAGTTTTTCGGCGGCGGCTTCAGCTCCAACAAAGTTTGGGATTCTGCCCTTGCATGGTAGCGGAAAAGCTGCTATTCCACGACGTTGCATTTCATTCCAAATTTCTTCTCTTAGTTGTTGCTTTTTCTGAGTTATGCTCATCAACATCTAAATTTAAAAGAGGGAGTATTGGTTTTTAACGGTTTCAGATTATTCCCAGTTTTTTGCCACCTTCCTTGAAGGCTTCAGCAGCCTTATCTAGCTGTTCTGTTGTGTGTTTTGTGCAGACTTGAACGCGGATTCGTGCTTTGTCTCTCGCCACCATGGGATAGAAAATTGGCAGAACAAAGATTCCCTTCGTCCACAAATAATCAGCTAAGTCTCTTGCAGCCTTACTCTTGCCGCACATAACTGGGATTATGGGCGTTTCCGTGTTACCAGTGTCAAAACCCGCGTCCTGCAACGCATCCAACAAGTGATTGCGGTTCTCCCAAACTTTCTTCACATGCTGAGGCTCATTTTCGAGAACGTCAATAGCCGCTATGCAAGCCGCTGCTACTCCGGGCGGAACAGCGCCGCTTAAAAGCCAACTTCTAACCTTATTGTAAGCAAAATTACGAAGGTCTTCGCTGCCAGTTATGTGTCCGCCTATAACTCCGAAAGCTTTTGAAAAAGTTCCCATCTCCACATGCACGTCGTCGCGTCCAAGCTTGTAGTGGTTGACTATGCCTCTTCCGCCCTCACCTAAAACGCCTTCTCCATGGGCATCATCCACGTAGACGCCTGCACCGTGTTCCTTGGCAATTTTAGCTATTTCTGGAAGTGGCGCTGTGTCGCCGTCCATGCTGAAGACTCCGTCTGTTATTATCCAGATGTGATTGTATGGAGGGTCATGTTTTTCCGCTTCATCCATAACCCGCACCAAGTCTTCAACATCCTTATGTTTGAACACTGCTCGGTCAGCACGGCTGAGCCTCGCGCCGTCTATTATTGAACCGTGGTTCAACTCGTCTGAAACTATCAGGTCTCCTTTGTCTGCAAGCTGTGGAATAAGTCCCTCGTTAACCATGAAGCCCGTTTGGAAAGTTAGGGAGGCGGGAGCCTTCTTAAACTTGGCGAGGCGGCGGTCCAGTTCCTCGTGGAGAATCATATTGCCCGAAATTGACCTGTCGCTTCCTGCTCCAGCCCCGTATTTTCGGGTTGCCTCTATCATGGCGTTGACAACTTTTGGGTGTGTTGCAAGGTTGAGATAGTTATTCGCACAAAGCATCAAAACCTCTTTGCCATTTACTATGCAAATCGGCTCGCTTGCTGATTCAAGAACCTTAAGCTCCCAGTTGAGGTTTTCACGAACCAAACGCTGGTATTCTTCGCCCAAATATTTAGTTGGATGACGCTTAACTGCCACATTAACCACCTTCCCTAAACTTTGTTTCAGCCCTCTTTTAATGTTTATCCACGCCACTGAGCCATCACAATTGCATATTCCACGTTTCCCTTCCACAACATGCGAAATATTATAGAGAAGGGGGAGGGAGCTTTGAAACCTCTCAGCTGTGCGACGGGTCGGACAACGTCATAGTGCCGGAGGTAAGCTCCCCCACTTGAAATTGCATCCGAAATTGGTTTATGAACTTTTTGGTGGAAACGCCAAGGTTAAACCATGCTTTTAAAGACTGGTTTCGGCAAACTTTTTTGTTAGTTTTTCAATCATATCCCGCGTCATCGTAGCCAAGTCATAAGTGGGCTTCCAGCCCCAATCTCTACGGGCTAGGCTATCGTCAATCGATATCGGCCAAGAATCAGCAATCTTCTGCCTAAAATCTGGTTCGTAATTGCAGACAAATTCTGGAATATACTTTTTTATCTCAGCAGCCAATTCCCCCGCGGAAAAACTCATTCCAGCAACATTATAACTTGTGCGACAAGTGACTTTTGACGCATCAGCCTCCATCAAGCCTATAGCTGCGTTTATGCAGTCAGGCATATACATCATTGGCAAAACAGTGTCTTCCCTAACAAAGCATGTGTAACGTTTTCTCCTAATTGCTTCATAAAAAATCTCCACAGCATAGTCGGTTGTTCCTCCGCTAGGCGGCGTCTCACTGCTGATTATGCCGGGATAGCGCACGCTCCGCACATCCACACCGAACCTGGTGAAATAATAGTTACAAAGGAGCTCTCCTGTAACTTTTGTAACGCCGTACATAGTTCTGGGAATCATTATGGTGTTCTGCGGAGTGTTCACACGTGGAGCTTCTGGGCCGAAGACCGCGATGGAGCTCGGCCAAAAAACTCGGGTGAGGCTGTTTTCCCTTGCAATTTCAAGCACATGGTAAAGACTGTGCACGTTCACTTTCCAAGCAAGTTGCGGGTTCTCCTCACCTGCAGCTGACAAAACCGCCGCCAAATGATAGATTGTGTCGATATCATAGCGGTTCACAACTTTTTCGATGCCTTCGCGGCCTGTGACATCAACATACTCGAATGGGCCAGACTCAAAGAGTTTTTCGCTTGGCTTCCTTCTATGCCCAGCTGCAACAACGTTTTCGCCGCCGTATTTGTCTCGCAATGCCATTGTCAACTCTGACCCTATTTGGCCTGTTGCTCCAGTAACGAGAATCCTCTTTGATTTTATCCGCGGCATTTGACAAAACCTCAAGCATTTAGAGGAAATGGGATGTTATAATCTGCTAAATATAAGAATTTTCAGACAAAACATTGTTTTCACGTCATTTCCCCAAGGTTTCTAGTTTGCGGTGAAGCTCCTCGATGGGCTGCGGATGCTTGTTAACCCCAATTTGCAAAACCACGCTTTCAGAACCTACAACAATTAGGGCTGCGGATTTTTCGCCTCTTATGTCCCCTCCAGCCTTGCTTCCAGCCCTTAAAGCCTCTAACATTCTTAAGGCCAAATCCTCCCTTGAATTTTCAAACTGCTCAGCCATGCTCTCTATCACTTTTTTGCCAGAAAGCAAATTTCCAATAATGATGTAATCTTCGCCAACAAGTTCCCCGCGAAACCCCGGAACCGCAGCTCCCGTGAACACGGCTTTTCTCTTCTTAAAATCCATGATTGCAACCTGCCTCTTCTCCTTATCCTGGTCTTTGGCCAAAAGCTTGTTCAAGGCTTCAGTTGGCGAAAAGCCTCTAGCCAAAAGCTTCAATCCTTCTGTTCCATAAAAAACTCTGGTGTAGGCTTGGGTGGCTGCCACGCCAACTCTCGGCCTTGCATGGGGAACTCTATCTCCAACAGATATTGCGCCTGAGGCAACAGCGACTCCCATCAATTTTGAACTGGGCGAAATTGCTAAGATGGAAAAAGTTCCTTTCGGCATTTTTTCCATTGAAACTTTAATCTCCGATGGTTTTTATTAAAATAGGTTTATAACCAGCGCAATAAATCTTGTCACGATAACGATGAGGCTTGGTTTTATAGTTAATCCTATAGCCGGCATGGGCGGAAGAGTCGGCTTAAAAGGGACAGACGGCGTTCTAGAAGAGGCCATAGCAAAAGGAGCAAAACCAGTAGCGCCCAAAAGAGCCGCAGAGTTTCTACAAAAATTAAAAGAGAACACGAATGGAACCGAAATAGAAGTTGTGACATGCCCCGGAATAATGGGTGAAAAAGAAGCAAAAACAGCCGGTTTTCCAGTTCAAGTTTTGCCAATGAAAATAGGTGAAAAAACAAGCGCTGAAGACACGAAAAAGGCTGTCAGGCTTTTAGCAACCGCCAAAGTTGATTTGATAGTTTTTGTCGGCGGAGATGGAACAGCCAAAGACATTTACGACGCCATGCAAAGCTTAAATCCAATTCCAGTTTTAGGCGTGCCCTCCGGGGTGAAAATGTACAGCGGCATATTCGCTGTAAGCCCCGAAGATGCTGTTGAAGTTGTTTTCGCCTTCGCGAGAAACCAAGCGGAAACAGCCGAATTTGAAATAATGGATGCTGACGAAAATGCAATTCGAAACGACACTTTCGTCGTGAAGCTTTACGGCTTCTTGAAAGGCCCTTTTGTCCCCATGCGAATTCAGGGAAGCAAACAAGTAAGCCCAGAAACAGCTGACGAAAAGGAAAACCAGACAGCGATAGCGCGCTTCATTATGGAAGAAATGCAACCTAACGCCACCTACATTCTCGGTCCGGGAACCACTGTGAAACGCCTCGCTGAGTTGTTAGGCGTGGAAAAAACTGTTCTTGGCGTGGATATTTACAGAGAAGGTAAAGTCATTTTGGATGTTGACGAGAAAAAGATTTTGGAAGAGGTTGAAGACTGGCAAAACACTTGGATAGTCCTTTCGCCTATAGGACGTCAAGGAATCCTTCTAGGAAGGGGAAACCAGCAGATAAGCCCAGAAATCATCAAGCGTGTAGGAAAACAGCGGATAATAGTCGCGGCAACAAAAAACAAGCTTCAAAGCATAGAAGGCGGCGTTTTAAGGGTTGACACTGGAGACGCTGAAGTGGACAAGATGCTAATGGGCTACATTAGGGTTGTAACAGACTATAGGGAATGGCGGCTGATGCCAGTACAATAGCGGAGCCTAGGCTCCAAACCTCCTTGCCTTGCCAATCAAATTCATCAGAATAGGCATCAGATCCATTCCCCTTATCCTGTGTAAGCCACCCTTTGCACAGGCGCGTTCGCTAAACTCTTCAACATCGTCGCTACGTACATATGGTCCGGCTATAGCTACTGGAACAGGGTCTCCTTCATGGCTTTTCGTGAAGGAAGACGTTGTGTGGTCGGCTGTTATAGCCAAATAAGTATTTTCTATGTCTATTTTGCCAAGTATGTGGTTGACCATGCCATCGATTTTCTCAATTAACTCGATTTTCTGCTTAAAAATTCCATCATGGCTCGCGGCATCTGTTGCTTTTACATGTAAAAGCACTAAATCACTGTCTTCTAATGCTTGAACAGCCGCCTTAGCCTTAGCCGAAAAATCTGTTTGCGGAGTCCCTGTCGCGCCCTTAACATCAACAAGCTTCATTCCGGCTGCTTTACATGTTCCTCTAATTAGGGGCATGGCAGCCACACATGTTGCATTTACGCCGTACAGTTCCCAAAGAGATTTCATAACAGGAACCGTGCCCGCGCCTCTGAACAACAGTACATTCGCGGGTAGTAGCCCACGTTTAACCCTTTCCTGGTTAACTGGGTGTTTCTTCAAAACTTCGTGAAATTTTAACATAAGCTCGTTGAGGATTTTAGCGGTGCGTTTAGCTGCCAAACTATTGCTTAAGGGTTTTACCTCTGAAACTTTTTTCCCAACTTTTAAGGGGTCAGAGTTGCTTACGTTCGCTGACAGTTTTGAACCGCGAACTAAAAGCACCGCCCGATGTTGAACAGTGTTCTTTAAAAAGAACTCAGCGCCCAAAGATTTGTTTAATTCGATTTTTTGGAGACTCTCAGTCAACTTCACCGCATCTTCATTTTCAATTCTGCCAGCCCTCCTATCCAAAACAACCATGTTTTCGTCAACAGTCGCGAAGTTGCATCTGAAGGCAACATCGCCGGGCAAAAGCTCCATCCCACAGCCTAAAGCTTCCAAGGAACCCCTTCCACTATAAACCTTTAGAGCGTCATAGCCAAGCAATGCAAGTGTAGCGGTGTCGCTTCCCGGAGGGATTCCCGGCGCTATCGGGTCTATTATGCCACATATTCCATTTTTTGCCACTTTGTTCAGTGAAGGTTTTTTTGCAACTTCTAAAGGCGTTTTCCAATTTAACTCCTTTAAAGGTCTGTCAGCCATTCCATCTCCGATGAGGAGAATTGCCTTCAACCTCATTCACACCATGACTGTGATATATTCAAGTTTAATGCTTGCAGTTAAAACACTTGCGCATTTCACGATTAAAATTATTTCAAAAATGACTAGAAACGCTTAATAATTTCTCTATCACATTCTCTTGTCAAGTGGTCTAAATGGGCGATTTAGTTCCACACCGCTAAATTTCTGCCAAAGTTAGCTGGTATTAGGATTAATTTTACATTATACATTTTTACATTATACATTAGAAATATATTCAGCAAACTTCAAACAAGGTGAAGGATGAAAATGTCAGACATAGGCGTGACCGTGAAAAAGTCTGAAGACTTCTCGGAATGGTACACACAAGTAGTGCTAAAGTCGGGATTAGCCGACTACGCGCCAGTGAAGGGCTGCATGATCTTCCGAGAGTTATCCTACGCCATATGGGAGAAAATTCAAGAAATATTCAATGAAAAAATAAAGGCGACAGGACACAGAAACGTTTACTTCCCACTGTTCATACCCGAAAGCTTCCTGAAGAAAGAGGCTGAGCACTTCGCAGGGTTCACACCAGAAGTTGCATGGGTAACATCGGGTGGAGACACACCATTAGAGGAAAAGCTGGCTCTGAGACCCACATCAGAGACGATAATGTACGCCACATTCGCCAAATGGGTTAGAAGCTGGAGAGACCTACCGATAAAAATCAACCAGTGGTGCAACATCATCAGATGGGACACGAAAGGAACAAGACTCTTCTTAAGAACAAGAGAATTCCTATGGCAAGAAGGACACACGGCACACGCAACAAAGGAAGAGGCAGATCGCGAAGTTATGGAAATCCTAAACGCTTACAAAGACCTCATCGAAAACTATTTGGCAATTCCAGTACTCACCGGAAAGAAAACGGAAAGCGAAAAATTTCCAGGAGCCCTCTACACAACCGCCCTAGAAGCCATAATGCCGGATGGGAAAGCCCTACAGATGGGGACTTCACATAATTTGGGACAGAACTTTGCGAAGGTTTTTGAAATCAAGTTCATAGGGGAAGATGAAAAGGAGCATTATGTGTGGCAGACTTCTTGGGGCATATCCACTCGATTAATAGGCGCAATCGTCATGGTCCACGGCGACGACAAAGGGCTTATTTTGCCCCCGAAAATTGCGCCAATACAAGTTGTGATAGTCCCCATACCCTACAAGGAAGCTGACTCAACCGCAGTACTGGCTAAGGCAAAAGAAATTTTTGAAAAACTGCAAAAGACCGGAATAGCTGTGGTTTTAGATGATAGGACGGAATACACGCCTGGATGGAAGTTTAACGATTGGGAGCTTAAAGGCGTGCCAATACGGGTTGAAGTAGGTCCAAAGGACTTAAAGCAAAAACAAGTAACTTTGGCTAGGCGGGACACTTCCGAGAGAATTACCGTGAAAGAAGAAGAGGCAATAGATGCAGTAACGAAACTTCTTGAAGAAATTCAGAACAACCTCTACAACAAAGCCAAGAAATTCCTAGAAGAAAAAATTACAACGGTAAAGACCTATGAGGAATTTAAGGAAACCTTGAAAGGCAAAGGCGGGTTTATTAGGGCTTCTTGGTGTTCCAGCCCTGTTTGCGAGGAGAAGATTAAGGAGGAGACCGGTGCAACCATAAGGATAGTGCCGTTAGGAAGGGAAAAGCCCTTCTCGAAATGTATTTACTGCGGCGGCAAGGCAAAGGAAGTCGTTTACTTCGCTAGAGCATACTAACGCTTTGCTTTACTCATACAGTTTCACATGTTTTTTAAGTTGCTTTGCAACATCGTCTAGTCCAAGCCTTTTCAGCGTGGATTTTGTTGGTATCCCCCTTTCGTCCCAGCCTCTCTTCTTATAATATTTCTGTAGCATAACATCGTATTTTGTCCTGTCGAGTTTCGCGCCCTTAAAAGGACCCTTCGTCAATGGTTCCTTGAACCACCTTGCTGGCGGAACATCCATTTCTTTGCTCCAGTTTTTGCCGTACTCACGTATCCAGAAGGCACGAATTAGGTTGAATGTTCTGTCCGCGATTAGGTTTAGGTTTTCCCATGTCATTTCCAACCCTGTTACAGCGTGCAGAAACTTTGGGTACCATTCAAGTTCAAAGCCGACCTCAACCCATGGAAGCCTACACACCGTTAGGGATTCGAATAGTCCACCTCGTAAGCGTTGCAGCTCGATTACTTTGTCAACTTTTTCCTCGCCGTAGCTTTCGCGTCCAAACTTGACTTCCCACGAGATAACCCAAGCATCTTTATGATGAGCCCCAATCGAACTTGTGGCGTAAGAAAGCGCCATGGCTGGCGTGGCATGACAGTCATAGGCAGAGATTTCCAGCCCTTTAACATGCATCGCCCAAGAACTTGAACCCCCACCTATTTTCTCAGCTGCAAAGCGAACCCCCTCAGCCAAAATTTCGCCTAAGCCACGCCTGAAGGCTACGTCCTCAATTAAAGCCTTAGTCTTCTTGAATGCTCCCCATGGAATTTTCTCTTTTATTAAGCCCTTCTCAGAAGCTTCCATGACAAATCCGATGACATTACCCAAGGATATGGTGTCCAACCCAAATTCGTCAGCAGCCCTGTTAAGCGCCGCAACCTGCGAAAGTTTTCCCAGCCCGATGTTTGAGCCCAGCATCGTAACATTTTCATAGTCAAGCTCAGACTCCCTTCTGTCAGAGCCCTTAACAACATTGCCGCAAGTCATGTTGCAGTTGGGACAACCTCTATTCGTAATCTTTATTTTTTCCATGGCGAACCCTCCTATCTTATCAGCTTCTTCGAAAACGCCCTCCCTGTAGTTGTATGATGGTAAAGCGCTGTTTTCTTGGCTCCACTCCAGAGTTGACATTGTTCCTTGTCTCTTCCAAAACTCATAGTTCGGTTTTGTGAGAACATCCCTGTAAGCTTCTGCGCCTAACTCCTTCATTTCCTTTGGATATGCAACCTGAACTTCGCCGGAACCGACAAAAACCACAGCTTTCAGGTTTTTAGAGCCCATAACTGCGCCCATTCCAGGTCTTCCGCCAGCTCTGCCTTCTTGACAGACGATGTTAGCGAATTTTACGAGGTTTTCTCCTCCTTGACCAATGCAGAGGATGCCAGCGCTTGTTCCGTAAAGCTCCCTCAACCTTTTTTCTGTTTCAAAAGAGCTTAAGCCCCAAAGGTCTTTTGCATCCAAAAAATCCGCAGTTTCATCCTGGACAAGTAAAACTATTGGTTTGCTGGCTCTACCTTCAATAACCACAGCGTCATAGCCAGCCTTCCGCATCTGAACCGCAGCGTGAGTACCTATGTTTCCGTCGCCATAACTGCCAGTTAAGGGGCTTTTGGCTGCAACAACAAGTTTGCCGCTGCTTGGTAAAGTAAGACCAGTTAATGGACCGGCAGCGAAAACAAGCTTGTTTTCAGGCGATAAGGGGTCAACGCCCGGCTTAAGTTCATCCCAAAGGATTTTAGCGGCAAAACCTCTTCCGCCGAGAAATTTTTTAGCCATTCCAGCGTCATATTCTTGTGCCACAGCCTTAAACTTTTCAACGTTCACTCGCAGTAGCTTACCGTTCCAGCCAAACATGATTCTACCTCTCGAAACTAACTTATGTCATGCTGACAATTAATAAAAGTAATCTTCACATGGTCAGTTCATTCCAAAATTTTCTCTGATCTTTTGACATTTTTCGGTTGCTTTTTCGACAGCCCTCATTAAAGCTGGCCTAATTTGGCTTCCTTCAAGCTCGTATATCGCCTCGATGGTTGTCCCTCCTGGCGTCGTTACCATGTCCTTTATTTTCGCCGCGTGCTCGCGTGTTTTTAGAACGAGTTTGCCTGTGCCTAAAACGGTTTGGGCTGAACTGTACAGCGCTAGGTCTCTGGGCAAGCCGACCTTTAAACCAGCGTACATAAGCCCCTCTATTATTATTGAGATGTATCCGGGTCCGCTGCCGCTTAAGGCTGTTATTGCATCCATGTATTTCTCTTCAACTTCCTCGCATATCCCCATAACGTTGAAGATTTTTTTAACCTTCTCTTTGTCTTCTGGCTTGACATCTTCATCACAAGCATATGCCGTGAAAGACTCTTGCACAAGAATAGCAATGTTGGGCATGGTTCTGACGAAGCGCGCTTCTGGAACTATTTTCTTGTAAAATTTCAGCGGGACAGTTGCAGCTGTGGAAATTACGAGTTTTCCCTTTATTTCTATTCTTATCTCTTTAAGAACGTTTGCCACATCAACGGGCTTCACACAGACAAAGATGATGTTGGCTTCTCTTGCCGCTTTCTTATTGTCACTGGTTACGGAAGCCCCTAAACTTTCAAGTTCCTTGAGTTTCTCTGTTGTTCTTCTAGTGGCTGTGATTTTGCCTTTGTAGCCGCTTTTCAGAAGACTCTTAACGATGGCGCCGCCGATAACGCCTGCGCCTATAACGGCAATGTTGTCGTCCATTTTACCACCATTTTGGTCAACAATTATCCAACCCTAACGTTTAAGTTTTTGCTAGCGGCCTAAATGCTAAAAAGTTTTAAAACCATCAAAGTTGAAAAGGGTTAAATTAGGAGTTTTTCCGGTTGAACACGTCTGTTCTTTAAGCCCAAATCGCTTATTCTAAACTTCCTATCTCCAAAGAGGGAAGCATATTCTTCGCTGGCGTAAAGGGCAGCTGCAATTCTTCCCAACGCGTCAGCCTTCATAATTCCGCTTCCGCTCGCACCCCCAACAACTATCAAGTCTCTTTCTTCAAAAACTATGGGTTGACCATCTAAAGTGTTAATTTCATACAAACCCGCGAAAGCTGAGGATGGGTGACAATCCCTAAACTGTGGAAAATACTTAACGAGAACCTGATATATCCCAAACTGGTAAAAGTTCTTTTCAGGCTGAGGTTCATCCTCAAGCTTGAAAGCTCTTGGAAAATCGTCAGCGTAAGTAAGCCAGAAAACCCCCTCATTAGGAAATGGTCTAATTATCACCCTAGGTTTCGGCAGAATCGTGAAGGGCAAGCAGTTATAAGGGTTGAAGCTTTCCACAGAAAGCAACCGCTTTAAAGAGGGAGTTTTAGCTTCAACGGCAAAAATCTGCCTTTTCTTAGGTTTTATATAACATTCTATTCCCACATCATCTAAAAGCTGCGGAATCCAAGCTCCAGCCGCTAAAATGATTTTCTTTGCCATAAATACTCCCTTGCTTGTTTTCACTCCGGAAAAACGTGAATCTTGCCAAAAATATGGTTCTCCGGGAATCCCTAAAGGCTCGCGGGGCTCAATAAGGAGTTTTTCAACCTTCACACCGCAGTGTATCTCACCGCCAAGCCTCAAAAACTCAGACTCGTAAAATTTGACAATGCAATCGGCATCAACGATCCCTGCGTTTGGAATGAATATTCCCTTATGAACGTTTCCTAAACCCATTAATTGAGCTTCCTCGTCTCCTGTCAAATCAGTTTGCACCCCAAGTTTCCGAGCTAACTCCGCCTCCTCGTATTCTTGATACCAGAAATCCTCCTTCCCCAAAGTTTTCAAAATAAGAAGCAGTTCGGCATAACTTTCCTCGTCCAAAAGCCAAAGATACCCAATTTGCTGCAGCTTCAAATCAACGCCTAAATTTTCCTGTAAATGCCTGTAAAACTCTATCGAAGACCTCGACAACACGTAGTTTGTGTAAGAAGAAAAGAAACACCTAAAAGCGGATGCGCTTTTCGCCGTGCTTCCCTGTCCAACAGCATTGTACTTATCAACAACCAAAATTTTCGCGTTCGGATGTTCACACTTTATGTGGTAAGCCGTTGACAAACCAAGAATACCAGCTCCAACTATAACAGCATCGTACTCCACCACAGATTCCTCCAAGCCTTACAGAATCCTAAATGGCACAATGAACCACATTATATAAGTTTACTCTTAATAAGGCAGCGCACAATGTTCCTTCTAAAGAGAACACTTATTTATTTAAAAGAATATGAGATACAGCAAAAACCTTTAAAGGAGCATGTTCGCATGATGAGCCGCCACATTAGGGGAATTTCAACTCTTGCATTAATACTATTGTTATTGTGTTCTGTTATCTTCGGAGCCCTATTGTCCTACTTGTGGGTTATGGCAAATTACTACAATATGCCAGAAAAAGCCACAATGCTTGTAGTGGAAGAAGTTAGTTTTTCAGTTTCTGATGCCAGATATTTTAATGTAACAATTCTTAATCCATCTAATTCCGTCTCGGACGTTAACGTAACTGCGATACGGCTGACCGTTGAAGGAAAAAATGAAACGTATGACGTAACAGCAACGGAGCCATCCCTTAATTTCACAATGAAAAGAGGGACGAGGCAAACCTTTGTATGCAAAAGGAATTGGAGCAACCTTGCTGGAGAGAGCGTGAAGATAGAACCAGTTGTGGAAGATGCAGAAGACGTTTTAATAACGAGTTATACAGCCTCCCCGCCAAATGTGAGGTTGAAGGTAACTCCAAATTTTGAAGAACAAATCCACGAAAGCATAGAGTACTTTAACTTGACAATCGAAAACATTCAACCAGAACCATTGATAAACCTAACAATTTCAGAAATAACAGTCCACGGTGAGCTTGTAGATACTACTCCGCCGCTTCCAGAAGCTCTAATGCCAAATCAAAATGAAACATTCGTGTGCAAGCGAAGCTGGGAAGACCTAAAATGGGTTAACGTTACAATAATTGTGAAAACGGTAGAAGGCTATGAAGCAACTTACGTGACAAACGAGTTGCCTGGAGCCGCCCTTTACATTGATGAGATAAAATTTGACTATGCTGATACAAGCTATTTTAATCTCACAGTCAGCAGTTCAGAATATTCTACGACTGAGGTAGCCTTAAGCAAAGTAAACATAACCTTCACAAATGGAACTTCAATAACTCTCATCACAATCCCGCCATTACAAACTTTGCTTGTTACGGTTGCGCCAAACCAAACATCACCACCCATAATATGCCTCTGGAATTGGAGCATTAACAGAAATGAGCCAGTAACCGTGACTGTTTACACAAAGCAAAATATTACTGTGCCAAGTAAAACGGTCACAACGCCACCGGAAGTTGTTTGGAACATAACTGATGTAAAGTTTGACTTCGACGATGTAGAGCACTTTACCATCAATATTACGAATATGCAATGTTCCCTCCGTGGGATAAACATAAAAAATGTACTGCTTAACGGCGAGAACGCAACCATCGTTGATCCATCTACATCCATTTCGCCAGGAGAGGTGATAACCATCAATTGTTCATTTTCATGGCAGAATTGGATAAACAAGACCGTAACTGTCACTGTTGTAACTGAAGAAGGGCAAAGTCTTTCGAGGAAAGTGGACATATCTGCTGTTGAATTGAAATTGCTGGGAGATAATTTAGTCTTTGGCGACTTAAGAGACCAGTACCCCAACATTACAATTTCAATTCCCTACATCAACATTACAATTTCAAATTCAGAACACTCGATTCAAAATGTGACAATCAATAGGATAGTTGTTGAAACTGGAGACGAAACCTACGAAATCGACGGCACACTTACCTACCCCAGACTGGCTCCAAGCGGATATGTTCTTAAAGTTGGTGAAAACGCCACAATAATGTGCCTCTGGAGTTGGGATGTATATTTGGGTTCAGAACCAATAAAAGTCACGGTTTACACCGCTGAAGGCTTTCAAGCGTCAAAGATCTGGTATCGGTAACTTGGAGATTCGTAAGTCAACACTATAGAACGTGATTTTCATAACTTTATTCATAAAATCTGTATTTCTGCCACCCAAAAATATTTGAATAGAAAAATAGCCTTTGCAGCTTGAGGGAAAAATTTGGAGACTTTAGTATTAACTGATGAGGAAGTGGAAAAGCTTCTTTCGATGCCCGAAGTTATGGAGGCTGTTGAAAAAGCCTTTAAAGAGAAGGGACTTAAGCGAGTTCAGATGCCAGCGAAGATTTACCTTTTCTATAAAAAATACAATGGTGACTTGCGGGCAATGCCATCCTACCTTGAAGAGCTAGATGTATCCGCAGTTAAAATAGTGAATGCCCACCCAGAAAACCGAACAAAATACGGTCTTCCAACAGTGATGGCTGTGATAGTTTTGGTGGATCCGAAAAATGGTTTTCCGTTGGCGGTGATGGGTGGAAAAACCATAACGGATATGAGAACAGGGGCTGCGGGAGGAATAGCTGCGAAATATTTGGCGAGGAAAGACTCGAAGGTTGTGGCTTTTGTTGGGGCTGGAGCTCAAGCGAGAACTCAGCTTATGGCTCTTTTAGAGGTTTATGGAAAACTGAAAGAGGTTAGGGTTTGGAGTCGAAGCGAGGAGACAAGGCAAAATTTTATTGATGAAATGGAAGAAGCATATGGGCGCTTGTGCAAATTTGTCCCAGCTGAAAACATAAAAGATGCTGTTGAAGGAGCAGATATAGTTGTAACCACAACTCCGTCAAGAAAGCCTCTAGTCATGAATAACATGGTTTCCCCTGGAACGCACTTCAACTGTATTGGAGCGGATGCACCTGGAAAAGAGGAGTTGGACCCAGCCATCTTGAAAAGGTCAAAAATAGTTGTTGACGATTGGGAACAAGCTTCCCACAGTGGGGAAATAAATGTTCCGTTAAGCCAAGGAATAATAACAGAAAAGAACGTATACGCTGAATTAGGCGAGGTTGTTGCAGGTTTAAAGCGCCCCAGAGAGAAACGAGATGAAATAACAATTTTTGTTTCAACTGGCTTGGCTGTTCAGGACGCGGTTACAGCGAAAATTGCCTATGACAAAGCAGTCAAAAAGGGAACGGGAAGATTCCTCAAAATAGTGTAGCTTCGCTAATGAATGGGAATTCCTTCGTTCGGATCGCCGAGGAGCTTTAAAAACTCGCTAATCAAATGACGCGTGACAGGTCCGGGTTTACCTTCGCCTATCACCCGCCTATTAACTTCCACTATTGGAGCGATTTCAGCAGCTGTGCCTGTGAAGAATGCTTCTTCTGCTGTGAATAGGTCTGTTGGCGTGATGTTGCGTTCGATTACGGTGTATCCAAGTTTTTCAGCCAGTTTTATGGTGACTTCCCTTGTTATTCCCACTAAGATTCCAGCTGAAGATGGCGGGGTTATGATTTTCCCGTTTTTAACTATGAAGAGGTTTTCGCCGACTCCTTCGCTTACGTAGCCGTTTTTGTCTAAGCATATGGCTTCATCGAAACCTGTAATGTTTGCTTCAATTTTTCCCAGTATACTGTTTAGGTAGTTGAGAGACTTAACTTCGTGTGATGTTGCGTCCACGGGGTCTCTTCTAACCCAGACAATCATAACCTTTAGTCCTTTCTCTCTGGCTTCGCTGGAATACAGTTTTATGGCGTCAGTTATTATTATCACAGTTGGTTTTTGACATTTTCTCGGGTCTA
>Ga0080004_1121953_pt1 | contig 65363 bp, 68 predicted proteins | sample WasSprMetagenome_FD_69207 | JGI IMG/M metagenome (GOLD analysis project Ga0080004, IMG submission 69207) | Sulfidic aquatic microbial communities from Washburn Spring, Yellowstone National Park, USA - WS (SPADES assembly) (version 2) | ecosystem: Environmental > Aquatic > Thermal springs > Hot...
ATGTCGGCTCTTCCCATCCTGGTCCTGCAGCAGGGGCCAAGGGTGGGGCTGCTCGCCCATTAAAGGGGAACGTGAGCTGGGTTTAGACCGTCGTGAGACAGGTCGGACTCTACCTGATGGGGGCGCGGCCATCTGAGGGGAAGTTGCCCTTAGTACGAGAGGAACAGGGCAACGCGGCCTCTGGTCTACCGGTTGTCCGAGAGGGCATCGCCGGGCAGCTAAGCCGTTGGGGATAAGGGCTGAAAGCATCTAAGCCCGAAGCCCCTCCCGAGAAAAGATGGCCGTCCACAACCTGCCTCCCGCAAGGGTGGTGGGTTGTGGGGGAGAGCGGGGGTAGAAGACCCCGTTGATGGGGCGGGGGTGTAAGGCGGAAGGCTTCGGCCGACCGCTTCAGCCCGCCGCTCCCAATAGCTCAAGGCGTCGAGCTTAACGGGTCTCCCTTCGGAGGCGCAAACTATGCACGGCGAGTGGGGTGTTTTTGGAAAGGTTTTATATGTGGTTTAGCTAGGTTGGTTTATGCGGTTTAGAGCGTTTCTCCAGTCGTTTAGGGAGTATGTTTGGGAGCCTTCTGATGAAGAGATCGCTTCGTTGGTTGGTTTGGATGTTTCTAAGATTAGGCGTTTTGATCTTAACACCTCACCCTATACGCCAACTCACTGGTTGAAGAAGTTGGCTTCTGAGTTGGGGTCGGTCGCTGTGAATCGTTATCCGGATACATCCTACCGCTCTCTGCGGAAGAAGCTATCTAGATATCTGGGCGTTGGTGAAGATTGTTTTGTTATAGCTAATGGTGGGGACGAGGCCTTCGACATAATCTCTAAGGCTTTTCTTGATGCTGGTTCTGAAGTTGTGATCTCTAGCCCCTCTTATTCGATGTTTCGGGTGGTGAGTGAGTTAATGGGCGCTAGGGTTGTTTATGTCCAGCGTAAAGAGGGTTTTGCGGATGACGTCGATGGGTTGATTAGGGCTGTTAATGAGGGGACGAGGCTGATCTTCCTCTGCAACCCAAATAATCCTACTGGTAACGCTGTTAAGAGATCCGATCTGCTACGTATTCTTAACGAGTGTTGTGATGTAGGGGTGGTTGTTGATGAAGCTTATCAAGAGTATGGTGGCGAATCCTTTGTTAAGCTGACGGAGAAGTACAGTAATCTTATGGTCGTCAGGACCTTCTCTAAGGCGTTTGGGCTTGCTGGTGCTCGATTAGGTTATATTGTTGCTTGTGAGGAGACTGCTAGGCTACTCAATAAGGTTAGGCCACCTAATAGTGTTGATGTAATCACTTTAAGGCTTGCTGAAATTGCGCTGGAGGATGTCGAGTGGGTTAGGCTTAGGGTTAGGGATACTTTGGCTGAGCGCGATCGTTTAATCTCTGAGATAGGTAAGTTGCGTGGTGTAAAAGTCTACCCTAGCGTAGCCAACTTCTTCCTAATCGAGTTGCTGGAGAGGGATAGGGACGAAGTTTACACAGAGATGTTAAAGCGGGGGTTTGTGCTCCGCAGGCTCGACGACCCAGCTCTTAGGAGGTGTCTACGAATTTCAGTCGGGTTGCCTGAAGATAACGATGCTCTAATAGAGGCGTTACGTGAAGTTCTTTAGCTACTCTTTAATGCTTTCTAGTGTTGAGACGGCTGACCAAATGGTTACCCTTGAGAAGGATGGCATATTGGGGTCTTGAGAGATTTCATCAAGGAGGCTTATAGCGTTGGCTGCTCTAACCGCTATAGATGTCTTTTCGTCTTGCAGCATCGCTATCGCATCTCTCACAAGCTTCCTGATATTTCTTGGTGTTATTGTGCTCTCCGCTACTTGCTGCAGGGTTGCTATAGCCTTCTCAAGCTTCTCTTGGTTTTCCTTCTTCCTTTTAGCGCTCAAGAGTTTCCACCTCTTGATAACTTGCTCTATCTTATTAAGAGCAGTAATAATTAACCTTTCTGCTCACACCTTCACATAAGGTTAAAATAATATGGGCTCGGATATGTTGGTTGAATGGCTACGGTCTCGAGAAAGCAGCTGGCCGCAGCCTCTGAGCTTCTTAGGAAAGGTGCTACTTTACTTAGCGAGCCCTGTCCAAGCTGCGGTGGTGTCCAGCTTAAGTATAAAGATGAGATTTTCTGCATAGTCTGTGGTGCTGGTAAAGAGAAAGCTACCCAGCCAGCAGCCAAGCCTTCTTCGCTTAAAGAGGTCTTAGAAGCCAAGGCTCTTGAGGTAGCGTATATGTTGAGAGATGAGCGGTCGGTAGAGCGGCAGAAGGAGCTCCTCGATCTACTCTCCAAATATGTTGAGCTTCTAGCTAAGTTGGGTTAGAGCCTGTCTACTTCAATAGCCGACACAGATGCTAAAGAATCCTTAAGTATAGAGTATAGGTTTGAATGGACAGAGGTAGTGCCTTGGACGAAGTTGAAGCAAAGTTAAAGAAGCGCTTAAATGAGGAAGAGATGAGGCTTCTAAACCTCTTCCTCAACACCCCACCAAGTAGGATTAGAGATTTGATAGGTAAGTTGGTGGAGGAGGCAGAAAGATGCTGAAGTTAGAGAGAGTTAAACTTACTGGCTTTAGGGGGTTAAGGGAGAACGAGTACACCTTAGATGATTTGACTGTCTTTACAGGAGGTATGGGTGCTGGTAAGACTTCCCGCCTCCTAGCGGTTCTCTTTGCGCTCTGCGGCGAAGCCCCCTCCGGGCTTGTATTAGACGATCTAATCAACACCTCCTCCGACTATATGCTGGTTAGAGTAGAGGGGCGCATCAACAACCTCCCCTTTTACATTGAAAGAAGGAAGAGGCGGGGTGGGCCTGTAGCGGTGAAGACCGATCTACCTGAGCAGCTGAAGATAGATCCGAAGATCTTTGTCGACGGTAGGGAGATCGCGAAACTATTTGTTGGCGCCCCCACGGAGAAGGCTCTTAAATTAAACCAGCTGCTCGGGTTCGAAAGATACGATCAGGTCGCGTCTGAGATAACTCCAGCACCCGTGGAGCGAAGGATACAGGAGCTGGAGAAGCAGCTATCTTCTCTTAAGCAGATCGAGGATATTAGAAGGCGAGACGCAGAAACCACAGTGGAAATATCTCGGGTTAAAGATAGGCTTTCAGCGCTTCGGGTTAAATATATGATGGATAGCGCACTAGTAAAGTGGGCTGAAGAGGTTAAACAGAGGGCTGAAGAGGCGAAGAAGCTCGAATTAGAAGTGAAAGGTAAACTTAAGCTGCTTGAGCAGTACCGAACCCAGCTAAAAGGTCTGCCTGAAGCCGCTGAAGGTGTCGAGGAGGAGCTGCGTGAGATGGAGGCTAGAAACGATGCGCTGAACCGAAGAATAGCTGTGTTAGAGGCGTCTATAAAGATGATTGAGCTGCAGCAAGGCATGGATATTCGGAGATGCCCCTTATGTAATGCACCGCTTTCAAAAGACGCGCTTGAAAGGTTTAAGCATATGGAAGAAGAGTATAGGAAGGTCTTAGATGAATATAGCAGCCTCCAGACTAGCCTAGCGCAGAAGCGTAATGAGGTGGAGGAGTATCGAAGGCTTCTTGAGCAGAGGAGGTTTCTCGAAGCCCAAATAAGTAGATTAGAGGAAGAAATCGCGCAGACAAAGGTGCAGAGTGTAGCCGAAGAAGATCTGTCAAAGGCTCTGCAGCTGCTTAAAGAGGCGGAGGAAATGAGGCGTGAGATAGAGCTTCTTGAAAATAGGTTGAGCAGCCTTGAGGCGCAGAAAGAGGCCTACCAAACCGCCCTTGCGCAGCTGGGTTCGCTAGACGCTATGAGCCTTGAAAACAGGATCCGGAGGCTTAGAGAGCTTGCCGATAGGATTAAGCGTGTGAAATCGGCGCTTATTGAGGCTGTAAACGAGGCTAAAAACGAGCGCCTCGCCTTGATCAAATCCTCGTTTAAAGAAGCCTTCAAGAAGATCTATCCGTATGAGCGGATAAAGGATGTGGACTTTGAAAGCAAGATTGTAAGGGGGCATGAGGTGCTCTACGTTAAGGGTAAGGTGGATGATACTTGGGTGTATGCGCACCAGATGAGCACAGGCGAAAACGTCGCTTTAAGCTTCGCCCTCCTATTGGCCGTTAACGAGTTAGCATCCTCTCCTCTCCTACTGCTGGATGAGCCTGAAGAGGGGTTGGACGAATCTGGGATAAGGGGGCTCGCTGAGGTCTTAAGGAAGATGAAGGGAATGACTCAACTCCTAGTAGCGACCAGAAGCCCTCTACTTGCCTCGCTACTTAGAGCAGAGGGCAGCATCAAATGAGACCTATAGGGATAATAGCGAGCGAATCTTCAGAAAACGAGGCCCGAGTCATACTTAACCAATCTGAGGAGAAGAGAGTTAAGGTGGAAGATCTTGTGCTAGTAGATAATAGGAACGAGGGTAAGATACTAGCGGTTCTGAGGAAAGGAAGAGGCATAAACGAAAACCTAAAGGCTGGAGGATATAATCCAGGAGTAGCATACGCGAGAGCAGGAGGGCCGCCGTCGACTGCCAAAGAAACCTATGACTTCACATTATCGGTTATCGGCGAGGTTAAAGATAGTATTATTCAGCAGAACAAGAAGATACTCGCACCGGGTTCGACGGTCTACCTCTTTGAAGATAGAGATGATCCGTTGCGATACCTGGCTGGTACAGCGCATAAGTATACTATCGGCTACTACGAGGGTCATCCTAATTGGCGTGTGCCTGTTAATGAGGCGTTTATACCCTATCATATAGGTGTCTTCGCCTCGACTGGTGGTGGTAAGTCTTACTTAACGGGACTGCAGCTGATCCCGCTCTTTCTTAATGCTGGGTTTGATGTGCTCGTCTTCGACTGGAAGGGGCGTGATTACGCACCATACTTCAAAAAGGAGAATGTAATCAGCATATCAGAAATAGCCCTAGATCCAGAAACGGTCGTTTCATATCTCTGCAAAAAGATGGGTAACTTCGGCTATTCGAGCCAGCAAGCAAGAGGTGCTGTGAGGCAATCGTTAGAGAGCTTCATCTACTCAAAGAGTTGGCGCGGTTTAACTGTAAGTGAATTTAGGAAGGTCTTTTACACAAGCATACTCCAAGCCCTAAATCCACACAACCTAACTTCTGGTAAAGCTTTTGAGGACCAGCAGCGGTTCGAGAGAGGGTACCGCAGATTAAAGGACAGCGATATCCACAACATCCTCGGCACGCTAACAGCCAACGATATACTCCAGCTGGTAAGAGAGAGGGAGATCATCGTTATAGATATGAAGAAGACGGGTAGAGATGAGAAGCTTTCAGCCTTCTTGACGATCGCCCGCTACTTGATGGATCTTATGCAGAACGATGAAAACCTCAACCTGGCTCTCGTTATAGATGAGGGGCCTCAATACTGCCCCCTTCAACCAAGAAGGTATTCAAAAAGAGACTACAGATATGATTATAGATCTTTGTGCGCTCGGCCGCTCACATAAGCTCTGCGTCTGCATACTATCCAGGGTATAGCTGGTGAGATAGGTATAAATGCTGCCGTGAGAAGAAACTTAAACACCCAGTTTATAGGTAAGATTCACCCACTCGACTTGAATGAGGCTGGAAACTGGCTCTCACCCTTCAATATAGATCCGAAGTTCCTTCTCTCCCTTCCACCGGGGCACTTCTACTTTATGGGCAATATGAACCCATCACCCATACCCCTACTGATAACATTAGAGGTGAAGTAGGTTGCTGGAGGATGATGGTGGTGCTTGGTGCAAGCTACCTAAACCCCTCCAGCAGCAGTTCTTTAGGCTTGCGGAGGAGTAGGCGGAACGGTGTAAAGAGAGAATTAAGAGAATACAGCAGAAGCTGAGAGGCTTACGTGAGGTGATAAAGGGGGACCTATACCAGATTCAGACGAGTGGAAGAAGTGAAGAGTCGTGGTAGTCGACGGCTCTAATTCGCCTAGTACAAGCGAAAGGTTGGGCATAAGAGTCGGTACCTACTGCGCCTCATACCTAATATTCGAGGGTATGCAGCAGGTGGATGAAGGCTACGTATCGAAGTGCTACGTAACAGAGCAGCTAGAAGGATATGGCGAATCATTGACCCTACTCGAGCTTTTAAGGCTGAACCTTGAGCGTGAACTTGCTTACCAATGCCTCAAAGAGAAGGATGTAGATTGGGTTATACTTGACGGGAGCTTCTTCGGCTTCAGAGCCAGCGCACATAGGGTTAAAAGGGAGATCGTTGGGGTAGACGAATACCGCTTCGGGCGAGAGCTTATTTCAAACATACGAGATAAGACACTAGCATTAATGGACTCTAGGAGGGTCATAGGGTTGATAAAGAGGAGCAGAAGCGCAGCAATAGACGGCTGGCTACTACACAAATACGGTGATCCGAGCAGATGCGTCGGTGTTAACGACAAATACATTCTAGCAGCGCTTCTCCCAACAGGACACTACTTTGCATACGAGTGGATATTTGAGCGCCCAGAAGCCTACCACTACTATGCTCAGATGAGAGCGCTCTACAACTATGTAACACTAACTAGAAGAAGGGTCAGAAGCTTGGATCAACTCTATGAAGCAGCTAAGAGAAAGGTGACGCAGAGCATCTATAAGTCGCTGGAATACGCGGTAGAGCGCGTAACAAACTTAGCGAGGTACTTTGTCAGATGCTGTGAGGCACCGCCTTTCGAATTCGAAGTGAAGGTTGGCACAGAGATAGAACCCCTCCTCTCCTACTTTAAGGCGTTCCATAACCCAGCTACAGGCCTACCTTGGCCCATCGATCTAGTAGACCAAAACGTGACGATCCCAAAGGGCTTTAACAAAGAGTTTGTAGAGGAGATAGAGGCGCTCCCCATAAAGGACGCTATTTCTCAAAAAGAGGTGCTGTTCAATTTCTTTACCTACCTCAACCCTCAGAAGGAAGAGGATTAGAGAAACTACCTTTTGTAGTGAATTTCTAATGCAATCGAAGCTAAGAACACGAGCATCGCAGCTAGAAAGAATGTTGTTGTATAGCCAAACTAGTATGAGATGTAGCCTGATGCGAAAGCGCCGATGAGGAACGCGATGCCGTTCAGCGAGCTAAAGACCCCAAGCAACCCACCCTGCTTACCTACTGGAAGCGCTCTAAAGAGGAGCGAGTTTAGGTTTATGTTGATCGTAGCGTAAGCCGCTCCTAGCAGCGCATAAACCACCATCGTCGTGTAAAAGATGCGTGTATCTGTCACTAGGCTTGCGAAGACCGCTGCTAACAGCATACCAATGGCTCTCGTAATCAATGCTTTGCTTGCGACTGCGTGTGAAACTTTCCCGCTAAACCTTTTCAGAAGAAATTGAGATGTGAAGGCGTTAGCAGCCACTATATAGATGTTTAGAAGAAATACTTCTGAATCCGTTAAGCCTACGTATTTGAGGTAGGGTGTATAGGATGTGAAGAAGAGGTTGGCTGAAAGTGTAAATAGGAAGGAGGCTGCGAATATTAGTGGTATCTCTCTTGTTAACGCCTTCCTACTCATAACCACTATTGATTTGAAGTCGGTTAAATGAGGGCGGCGAAGAAAGATCAAAGGTAGATGAGTAAGCCTGTGTATAAGCCCGTGCGCAGACCATAAAATAGAGCGCCTCTCTAACAACATCTTTGGTTCAGATATCTTTGAGATAGATACTAGAGCTGCCGCTGAGAAGATCGCTGGGACTATAGGATAGGATGTAATCGAGAAGAAGGTTGTCCATAACACACCCGCAACCGAGCCGATTATCTGACCAACGAACGTATAGATGTTTGAGATAGTATACCCCTTTTCCCATTCTCTCTTAGGTAAAGTCTCTAATATCAGTAGGTTGAAAGCGGGTGCGAAGATCGCTGCTGTTTGCGAGTAGATGCCGAAGATCACAATTAAAGAAGCTATGCTGCGCGAGTAGTATAGCGCTATTGAAGAGAGTAGGCTGATCGCAGAAGCCAAGTAGAGCATCTTCTTTCGCCAACCACCTAAATCACAAATATGCCCCCAAAGTAGTGTGGTAGGGACTAAAAGTAGGTAGTATGATGTTACAGCTAAGCTTACGTCTATTACGCTGCCTCCTAACGCTATGATCCCAAGCGGAATATAAACTGATACACTTTGTGTAGATGCGTAAAAAGGTATGAGGAAGAGCCAAGTTAGTTTCCCCTTACCTACTTCTTTACCCCTCAGCATCGCAACACACCTTAAATAAGGTAACATTCTGCCAAGCTGGATGCAGATAACCTTGGTGCTCAACCGCTTTTATGTATTAGCTCTTATCGTAACTGGGGTTACTGCAAGCGTCGCGGCGTTGTCGTGTGGGTTACTCTACTCATACATCTGGGGGTTGATTGAGGAGGCGATTTTAAAAGAAAGATCTTTCATCTTCGCCGCCACATTACTCTCTATAACCTTAAGCTTTGCACTCATCCAATATCTTTCTATAATTAGGGCAGGGAACAGTGATACACATCTAATGCTTGAAACACTCCACTTACGCAATGGTCATCTCCCTGCAAGAGAAGCCGTAGTAAGAGCGGTTGCTTCAACCACAGCGATTAGCTTGGGTGGAGCAGCCGGATTAGAGGGGCCTGCTACAGTCGTAGGCGGAGGTATCGGTTCTACGGTAGCGAGGGTCTTTCGTCTATCTTCGCTGAATCAAAAGAAGATGTTTTTGGCTGAGGTTGCTGCGGGGATCTCAGCTATATTCAAAGCCCCGTTAACAGCGATACTTTTTGCTATCGAGATACCCTATAAGAGGGATGTTGAGAAAGACGCTTTTGCAGAGGTAGCAGTAGCTGCATCAATATCTTATCTGTTGGCTGTGGTGGTAGGCGGTGTAAGCCCCATCTTTTATATCCCAACGATACCATCTATCGGCTTAAGAGAAATCTTCCACTCTATAATTCTTGGTGTGATCTGCGGGCTATATTCCGCACTCTTCGTCAGATTATACAATCTTGCTGATGGCTTGGGGCGGAGGGCTATGGCTAGGGGAGGCTTCGGACTGCTACTGCTTGCTGGCGGTTTATCTTTAGGCGCCATAGGCTTCTTAAACCTCTCAAGCATCGGCGTCGGCTACAAGCTAATATCCGATCTAACTACGAACATCCAACAATATTCTGTCTTGGCGCTTCTGACACTAACCATCCTGAGGCTTTTCACAACAACCATATTCCTGAACTTCGGCGGGAGCGGCGGGTTATTGACACCAAGCGTAGTAGAAGGCGCTCTAATAGGCTCACTCTACTCCCTACTCGTATTAAAGACGATTGAACCAATTTATGTTGTAGTCGGAATGGCAGCTATGCTCTCAGGTTCTCACAAAATCTATTTGGCTCCAGCAGCATTTATAGCGGAAACAGCAGGTCCTAACGCCATCATACCAGGCCTTCTAGCCTCTGTCTGCAGCTTTTTCACCTCAGGCTCCCAATCTCTATTCCCATCCCAACCATCATCAAAGGTTTACGAAGAGGAGCTCGCTTTAGAGCGTGTCTACAACAAAGTCTCTAAGATCGCTTCGAAAGCGATAGATAGGATAAAGGCTTCTGACATAATGTCAAAAGAGCCTCATACGTTGACCGGAGATGAAAGTGTTGAGGAAGCACTAAAGAAGTTCGAGTCTGTACCTTACAGGGTCTTACCGATTGTGGACAGCAGCAAAAGACCTATCGGTGTAGTTAGACTCGAAGAGCTGGTTTCTGTTTCTAAGAAGTCCCTTAAGCTACCAGTCTTAGCTACCTATGCTGAAAAGCCTGTTACAATCTCGCCCTCTATGCCTCTAAAGGATATAGTGTCAACGATGCTTAAGGAGAATGTCGACCACCTTTACGTGGTAAATGAGAGAGGCGAGTTGATCGGTGTAATAGCAAAGATAGATGTAGTGAGACGCCTCATACGCTACTATACCGCATACTAAAAGAGCGGGTAGTTCAACTTAAATACATATTTGGAGGGTAGTCAAGTGGTGTGAAGACAAATGCCGATAGACCCAGACTTCAAATCAAAAAGAAAGGTAGTAGATAAACACCAAGGGCACGATGTATGGGGTCCGGTGGAGCCGCCTACGAAACTGGGGATACACGGCAGCACCGTGGCAGTCGACCTCGACCTCTGCACAGGAGACGGTACTTGTATAGATGTATGCCCAGTGGGTGTTTTCGAGTGGCTTGAAACACCCGGCCACCCAACATCCTCTAAGAAGGCTGACCCAGCCAAAGAATCTGAGTGTATATTCTGCATGGCTTGTGAGGTTCAATGCCCCTCAGCAGCGATTAAGGTCTTCCAACCAAGCTGAAGCAATAAGGGCTCCTTAACGGAGCCTAATCTTTTTATTTAGTTTATAACGCAGCACTTAGTGAGATAGCAAATCTTGGAGCATAGCGGTGGAAGATTCTTTGAGTTCGCGAAGAACTGGTTGTTGCCCGTTATTTTAGGTTTTGTGATAGGTTTATTCATATTGCTTCTGTTTGACCTTTATAGACTGCTGTATTCTGCTTCACTTCTTATCGTAAGCTGGAACCCTTTGCTTCGTTTATTGTGCACATTTATCGCCCTCTTCGGAGGATATTTAATAGTAAGGCTTCTAGCGGAGGACAAGGGGTGTGGCTGCGGAACAGACCTTGTAATCGAAAGATACCATTTACGGAGCGGTTTTCTTAGCCTAAGAGACACGATAAGCAAGACTTTGGCCTCAGCTGTAACTATAGGTTTCGGTGGAAGCGCTGGTTTAGAGGGGCCGAGCCTTCTACTTGGCGGGGGGCTTTCTTCATTTATCACTAGAAAGCTGAGGTTGAGTCAAAAGGATGTTAGAAAACTGTTTTTGTGCGGCGCCGCAGCAGGCTTCTCAGCCATTTTCAAAGCCCCTTTAACGGGGATATTGTTAGCGTTAGAGATACCTTACAAAAGAGACGTCGAAACCGAAGTTTTTATCCCGGCATCTATCGCCTCTATCGCCGCCTATCTCACATCTGCGGTAGCCCTTGGGACGGAAACGATTTTCCCAAACCCACCCCTTCTTATACCCCCTCCCCCTATTCTTATGCACGCTATTCTTCTAGGAATTCTGGCAGCGCTTGTCGCTTTGGCTTTCCTGGAAATTTTTGATAAAACAAACACCTTAGTCAAAAAGATTGCTGGCAGACTTTCAATGTCATATATAGCTGTTGTTGGTGGGCTCATCGTTGGTGTGATAGGGTTGTTTTACCCTGAAGCGCTTGGCTTAGGGTATGATTTCATCCACAAAACCACAGTAGCAAAGTTAGGGGAAATCGATTTATCAACGCTAATCGCGGCTCTGCTCTTTAAAATAGTTGCCACAAGCATAACTCTGAATTTTGGAGGAAGCGGTGGTCTTTTTGTTCCATCACTATACGTTGGCGGAACTCTTGGACTCATTTATGCGCAAATGTTGAATATAGAGACGCCCACCGTATGTGTTATGTTGGCGATGGCTGCCGTTCTGGCTGCCACAAGCAAAACTCTTTTGACGAGCATAACGCTAGTTGCTGAGACCGTAGGTCCAAGCTTTATCATCTCCGCAATCGTTTCTGCCGCTGTAAGCTATTTCCTCAGCGGGAACAGAAAAATCAGCTTTTAAATAAAACGATGGGGATTGATGTTAAAGCGTAGGAAGAGATTTTTTATTGTCATTGTTAGCTGTAAAACTCAGAGGTAGATTATTCTACTTTACGCAGCCGCCCGTATCTACCTACGTTAAGCCTAAGTTCTCCTCTAAAGGAGGAGACGTAGCCATTCTCTATTCTTACCGTGTCACCAACATTGACTTGGTCAATAAGATCGTCCCAGAGGCTCAACTTTATAGAGCCTGAATCGTCCCCGATTGTGCAGTCAACAACAGTAGCCTGCCCACCAGCCCTAAGATTTACGGTTCGAGGCTCACCCTTATCTAGAATCGTCCCCTCTACATCGACTCTGCGCATACCGTCCTTAAGTTCGACTATCTTCAACCAGCACTCACCCACTATATTCTCAACCTCTATATAAGAACCTTCTGTCAAAAAAGAGTTTTAACACCCGTAATAGGAGTCTCAGCGGAGCAGCAGATGAGCCCGTGGCTTGCTACGCTCATAGTCTTGGTGAGTGGCTTACTCACCTACCTTCTAACAAGCATTTTAATTGAGGTGCTTAGGCGCCGTGGTTGGTTGGTTGAGGATGCGCATAAGCCAAATAAGCCTCTTATACCGAGGCCGGCTGGTCCTGCGCTTATTATATCGATTCTGGTCGGAGAAGCCAAACTGTATTGCTTCACGTTTGATGTGAGGGTTGCTGCTTTATCTCTCGCGCTACTCATCGCCGGTCTGATAGGTTTTGTCGATGATGCTAAGCGTTTAAAAGGGTATTACAAGCCTCTCCTAATCGTATTCGCTTCACTACCTATTCTCCTTTTACACGCATATGTGCCTCAACCGATCTTTCCGCTTTATGGGAAGTCTGTTAGGTTATTCATAGTCTACCCTCTTTTGGTGCTAGCAGCCCTACCAGTTACGGCAAACACAATAAACGCTATTGATGTGTTCAACGGTGTGGTCTCAAGCTTCGTCTTCATAGCAACCATACCTCTCCTCGTAGCCTTCGCTCTACAAGGAGACTGGTGTATGTTCACAGCCGCCCTTCCCCTCTCAGCATCAACCGCCGTATTTTACCTCTTCTTCCACAGATGCCCCTCAAAGATATTCCCAGGCGACTCAGGGACCTTAGCGTTAGGTGCTCTCTACGGTGCTTTGGCGATCTGCGGTCGGGCTGAAGTGGTCGGTGTAATAGCACTATTGCCAGCGATACTAAACTCCTTCTTCTTCCTCTCAAGCGTCAAGAGGATAGTTGAGCATCGGGAGGTTAAAGAGAGGCCTATCAAGATCCTTGAAGACTTTAGGCTCGCAGCTTCAACTAGCAGGGAGGCGCCGATCACACTGACTCGCCTGATATTGGCTAAGGGTCCTTTAAGTGAGGTGGAAGTCGCTAGAGCCATAGCTATTCTAGCAGGTATATCAGCGGTCTTAGCGATAATAACCGCCTTCTTGACTTGGTGATAAGGATATGTTACGTAGGCTCCTACCCTTAATCGGCATAATATTTATGGCTTGGCTTTTGGTTCTCACCGGCACAGTACTCATATTCGGATACATAGCCAAACTTAATCCAGGAGAAGGTGTCATAAGCCCTCTTGGTGTTGCGGTGTTAAAAGTGGTGCTTGGAGCTCTTCTAGCTGTCGTTTGGATACTGATACTCTACTTCTTAACTCTCTGGTATGTTAGAAGATCGATAAAACCTACATCTTAGCATCAGCGGTGTAGCTCTGCCTATGCTCGCTGCCTCTCGCAAGAGACGTAAAGATACCTACTCCACTTAAAATAGAAGCTGTCAGGAAAGCCGTTCTAACACCGCTTAAGAAGAAAGCGGACAGCCCAGCAACGTCTTCACTAAGCCTAGCAAAGGCTCCTGGCGGCATCACGATAGAAACGATGAAGCCCATAATAGCTATGCCGATAGATTGGCCCATCGTTCTAATAGTGCTAATAATGCCGGAAGCAAGCCCATACTTCTCTTTAGGGACTGAGCTGAGTATGGAGTTCACGTTAGGAGATGAGAACAAGCCGTTACCTAACCCGAGTATGAAAAGCGGGATTATTATGAAGTTTCTACTTAAAGTTTCGTTGTAGAACGCTAGTAGGAGTAAGCCGGCCGTTCTAACCATCATACCTATCGAGCTGAGCACCCTCGCATCTATACGGTCAGAGAGCCAACCAGCTATAGGCGCAACAACGACCATCACGAGAGGCTGGGTCAGCAGTATCAATCCGGCTTCTGAAGGTGAGTAATCTAAGATGAACTGTAGGTGGATCGATAGTAGAAGCACTGTGCCAGCGGTGGTTGAGTAGTTCAATAATGCCGTGATGTTACCAGCGCTGAATAGTCTGTTGGATGTGAAGAGACGCAGATCCATAAGCGGCTCACTCACCCTTCTTTCAGCGTAGATGAAGGCGCTAAGCGACAGTATGCAGAGAGCAGATAGAGCGGTTAGTTGTGCTGCAGTAAACTGAAGATCCCCTTGGCTCAAGATTAAGAGGAGTGAGACGAGGAATATGGTTAAGGTCGCAGAGCCTACCAAGTCGAAGCCTCGCCTCATAGTCTTCACACCTAACCCACGCAACCAATAGGCTGATAGAACTAGTGTTACAACACCTATCGGTATATTGACTAAGAAGATGGATCTCCAGCCGAAGACCTGTGTAAGGAAGCCTCCTAAAACAGGCCCTAGAGTAAGCCCAGCGTAGGCAGCCATCGTGTTCATACCGATAGCAGCCCCTCTTCTAGATGGCGGGTACGCTTCAGCCACGAGTGCGGTAGCGGTCGCACCCATTATAGCTGCACCCACACCTTGGATCATCCTGAAGATGATCAGCTGTAGGATGTCTTGTGAGAACCCTGCGAGTAGAGAGGCTGCTGTGAAGACACAAACTCCGATGTTGAATACTCTAACTCTCCCCTTTACATCGGCTAGCCTACCAAAGGTGGTTTGAAGCGAAGCTAAGACTATAAGGTAGATCGTAGGTACCAAGATTAGGTAGCCTAATCCAGCATTCAAAGACCTTGCGATGCTAGGTAATGCAACATTCACGATGCTGCCGTCAAGGGGACCCATAAAGGCAGCGATAGAAGCTATAAGTAACACAACAAGCCTCTTTGAGTCTGTTAAGGAAGTGGTAGACAACTTAGATCAAAACGGAGTATTGCGCTTAATATTTTATATTAACTTTACACAAAGCGGCTTTATCCTCGCGAAGCTAGTTTTAGTGGTGAAATATAGTCGCCGTATCTTGCTTGAGCATCTAGTAGCCTCTTTTTTTGCTTTTCGAAGACCTCAAATAATCTAGGGGGTGTGCTCTCTACGCTCCGATAAATCTTTGTTACCCTCTCGATTTTCGCCATGTTCTCTCTAACCCTTATAGTGAACTGCTTCTCATATAATTCGGTGTGGTATTCTTTATTCAGAACCTTTGCGAATAAGAGCTTTAGATCCTCGTACAACGGTATCATACCAGTCGGTGTTCTTATAGCGTCGACATCGTTGTACACTCTAAGCTCCATCCACTTGAACCAAACCCTCTTATCCGCCTTTTCAGTAAGATATTCGCCATTCTTGTCTCGTAGAAAGTAGTTGACGCCGAATATTATGGGAGGGTTCTTCAAATTCGCTCCGAACCTCAAGTTATCCTCAACATACCTGCCGATAGGTATAGAAAGGAAGTCGAGGTTTGACATGGGGTTAAACTCTCTAACACCTTCCTTACCCAGCACAGCAGCCGTAGTTTCAGATTCGAGCGCAGCACCCTTCGTAATTATGCCGTGCTCCCAATCGAAGCTCTGCTCTACAGGTACAGAAGTGTCCGAATCCCTACCACCATACACTATCGCCTTAAGTAGAACCCCTTTAGGGTCATCCCAATTAGGGTCGAGGTTCCTAAAATGTTTAAGCTCAACCGTAAATCTAGCATTCGGATGCGAGCAGGGGATGATGTTACCCTCTTTATCCCTCTTCCCAATAAACCATTCGCCTGAGTGGTTTATTCCACTAGGCGGAACAGGCCCATCGTGCCCCTCCCAATACACATCGCCATCCTTTGTAACAAGGACGTTTGAAAAGATTATTTCGACCGGGCTGTGCAGAACCTCCCATTGTATAGCATCGTCCTTAGAGTTTATGCCTTGAATTATACCAAATACCCCCTTCTCAACGTTAACCGCCCTAACTTCTCCATCAACTACTCTGAGGTATGCTATGTCGTCACCAACTAGGGTTTCGCCCTCCATCATAGCGGTTGACGTCTTGCCACACATAGAGGGGTAGGCTCCAGCGAAGTATGTGACCCTACCGTTAGGTCCGTGTATACCCATTAGTAGCATATGCTCGGTGAGCCAACCTTCTTTAGAGGCTCGGTTTATTGTCAGACGCATAGCGAGCTTCTTCAGCCCAATGCTATTGCCGCCATATTGTGTGTTGGCGCTGTATACCGTTTCACTCTCCAGATCTATGTAGACTCTCCTTTTGTCCAGATTCTTCGAAGTCTTTCTTTCGTCTAATTCGCCTTGCGAGTGCACAAATTTGAGGAAGCACGCCTCTCTGCCTTGCTTTACAAACATTTGATAACCCTGCCTATAGAGGATGTTCTCGCTATGCGCTACGTAACTCGAATCTGTGAGCTGCACAGCTGGTATGGCGAAGATCGAGTCAACAGGGCCTAGGCTGTAGAAGCATACATAGAGGGTGTGCCCCCTCATTATCCCTCTTAAGATTTCGTGTATCTCTTTAAGCAGCTTCTCTCGGCTACCTACTCTGATGCCGAAACCTAGATTCAAACCTTTCTCGACGAGTATTATTGTGTTCTCTCTATCCCTAGCCTGATCATAGTAGTTGTCGAAATGTGCGGTATGCCCGGGTGTGGCGAGTTTGATCTCTTCACCATACCTTAGAGCTGCTTGCCGAATATACTCTATATCTTCATCAGTTCCGGCCGATACATAGACCTGATCTGGCTCACAGAGATCAATGTACTTCGCTACAAAAGCGTGTAATGTTGGGTTATCTATCTTCATTAGCCTCTCAAGGTGCTTTGGCTCAACTCTACTCTTTAACACCTCAAGATATGCGCTTCTATCTTCTATATCCAACATCGAACTTCCTAAATCTAGAGAGTGATGCATTAATTTAACAGTATTGTGGTTCAAAAATAGGGTGGGGTGGGGTATTAAAGCCCAAGATCTGGGAACTTTGCTACCTCCAGCCCGAGTTCCTTCTGTAGGGTCTGTATGCGTTTAGCGTATTCTATCATCCTAGGGCGGTCGTTCTGGACCTTTGCTATTTTATAGGCTTTCCACGCTTTCTTTAGTGCACCCCAAGTCTGGCCTTTGGTGAATTTTTGCTCTGACATGCGAGACCACCATTGAGACATATGAAAGCATAAGTATTTAAATGTAGCTCTGCTTCAAGTCGAACTTCAAGACATCCTTAAATAAGGCTAAAGAGGAGTAGTAAAGTGAAGTTGAGTGTAGAGCGGTCTACTTCCTTCTCTAAAGGTAGAATGGGTGCGTGTGTTCTGTTTGATAGATTCGGTAGACCTGTCACTGGTGTAAGAATATCGCTGAATCCCAGCACTTTTTGTAACTTTAACTGCATCTTCTGCCACTGCGAAGGCATATTTGAAGAGCCCAAAGACATTATGGGAGCGGATGAGATTCAGAGGATAACGAGGGTATTGACGAGGTTTGGGGTTGATGTCGCGAAGCTCACTGGTGGCGAACCCATGCTTAGGAGGGATATAGTTGATGTAGTTCAGAAGCTTGGTGAGCTGCCACTAAGAGAGCTTTCTATGACGACGAACGGGACTAAGCTTGTCGAGCTCGCAGATAAGCTAAAAGATAAGGGGTTAGATAGGGTTAACATAAGCTTACATAGCCTTAGAGAGGAGCGGTTCAAATTCATAACAGGTGTTGCGAGGTTAGACTACACAATTAAAGCAATCAGACGAGCTGTGGAAGTGGGGCTGACTCCTGTTAAGCTGAATGTCGTTGTTATAAGGGGTGTGAATGAGGATGAGGTGGATGACATTGTTAACTTCGCCTCTTCGCTAGGTGGTGGGGAGAAGGCAAAGGTGCAGTTCATAGAGTTGGTGGCAGAGGGTTCTGCAGACGCCTCCATCTACAACAAATTCCACACAGATCTTTCAGCAATCGAAGAGCGGTTTAGACGTATAGCTGTTGAGGAGAAGGTGAGGCAGCTACATCTGCGCCACCAGTATCTCCTACCTAACGGGGTTTGGGTTGAGGTGGTTAAGCCTATGCATAACTCTGCCTTCTGCATGGCGGATAACAGAATACGCATAACCTATAATGGTCGTTTCAAACTCTGCTTGCTTAGAGAAGATAACCAAGTTGACTTCTTAAGCGCGATGAGGAATGGTGCCGACGACGAGGCTTTGGCTGAGCTGTTTAAGAGAGCAGTATGGTTGAGGGAGCCCTTCTTTAAGCCGAAGGAGGCTAAGGAGGATGCTTGCTGCTCTTTGAGGTTGGGGGAGCTTTCCTCTTCCTCTACTCCACCTTTATCCTGAAGCCCTTCTTCTCCTCCCTCTTCCTAGGTAGTGTGATCTCTAGTATACCGTTCTTATAGGTGGTCTTCACCTTCTCGAACTCTACGTCTTTAGGTATCTCAACGACCTTATGGTATGACCTGCCTTTTGAGTCCACGGAGACTGTTAGCTCACCGTCAGAGACATACACTTCTATGTCCTCTTTCTCAACACCAGGTATCTCCATAATCACTTTCACCTCACTATCCTCCTCTATAACTTCGGTTAGTGGTTCATGTCTCTCCTTCACAGTTAAGCCTGGTCTGCCGGGCACAGGCTTTATGTTACCGAACTCGCGCACAATCGGTTTGCCATCTGGCCCTATGGTTACTGAGTAGCCGTAGACGAATGGGCCAAATTCCTTTACGACCCTCCCATCTGCTAACCTCCTTTCTCTCACCCATTTTTCTGGGACTCTTTCAGCTAGCTCTCTAAACGCTTCGTCCATTCTGCGCTCCAACTCTCTAATCATATCTATCAGATCACCTGTGTAGAAGCTGGGTATTTCTATGTCGAAGAAGGGTAGCCTTATTCTACGCCTTCTAAACCAATCTTCAGAAGACAAGCATAACCACCTCCCATTTTGTTTTAGGTCGTTGTGTTGTATATTAATGTTGCCGTTTGGTGGTAGAGTAGGAAAAGGCGTCTCATATAGGCACGTGCCAGCATGCAACGTAGGGGCCCTATGGCAATATAACCCTCTCGAAGATGGAAAGATCTATCTGAGCGGCGCACGCCTGCGCATAGCAGAGACCCCGGGGGGAGTATATAAAGGGTGTGAAGATGGTTTGCTGACCTTTCAAGAACACTTTAGCAAGCGGATAAAGAGAGCCTTTGAAGCTGAGCTTCAGCTGCGTATTACTGCGAGGTAAAAGATATTTACCGCATCCATCGGCATATCTATATCGCTTGGTGGCCGCTGTGGTGTAGCCTGGTTAGCATAGGGGCCTGTGGAGCCCTCAGCGTGGGTTCAAATCCCACCGGCGGCCCCATCTATCTACCTTTTCTCATCTGCGTCTCTATGCTTCTTTGAGAGGATCTTGTGTGCTAGTAGAACATACTCCCACTGCTTCTCAGACTTGGCTTTTAGGGGTTTGCCGCATTCTGGGCAGGGTTTGACTACGCTTCCTCCGCTCTTTACTCTCCTTTTGTCGGCTTCTAGGGGGTAGAAGGTCAACCCACTACTATTTGGTTGCTTCTTAGGTTAAACTTTTCCTTACTTCAAGTGTTTAACCACTTTTTTGGTATTAACCAGATAATTTATATAAGGCGCTCGAGAAAGGTTGGATGGAGGGTTGGCATATGGCTGAGCCGAGGAGCAAAGTGTTAGCCTCTACTGCACTCTTCACAGCCCTAACTTTAGCCTTAAACCTCTCCCCGATAAAGTTTCCAGCACCATTCGCACCCTTCCTTTACTACCAGATCTGGGAGATACCTATTGTAGCAGCACTACTCCTATACGGGCTTAAGGTAGGGGTGGCTGTAACGATCATAAACACCGCAGCACTAATAGCCATATTCCCAGGAGCTTTACCAACAGGCCCGCTCTACAACATGGTTGCCGTTTTAAGTATGCTCCTCGCTGTATATGTTGCAATGAAGCTTAGAGGCTCCTCCTCAGATCTACGGGGCACGACACTTATCCTCTCAACCCTCTTGGGCGTAGTAGGTAGGGTGGTTATGATGGCGATTATGAATTACGCTCTCATCAGATACCCCCCGCCAATAGGGTTCAGCCTCCCAGAGGAGAGTATTGTGGCGCTCCTACCGTTTATATGCGTGTTTAACGCGACGCTGGCCCTCTACACCATACCCGTAGGATACCTTGTAGCCAAAGCGGTTGCATCCAAGATTCAGATAGTTGGGCAAAGCAACCTCAAGCAGCCGAAAGTAAAGCTCTAATATGAAGCATAAGCGATAGGTTAAGACGCCGGGATGGCAGAGTGGACAACACAGTGTCCACAGTAATGCGCGGATCCGCTCGCAAAAGCGGAGCGTAAGCCTTGAGAACCTGCATGAAAGCCCGTGACCCGTCCTTCGGGTCTCGAGGGTTCGAATCCCTCTCCCGGCGCCACTTTAAAAGTTGTATAGGAGCATTTAAGTAGAAGGGGAATAGGGTAGCTCTGCTGGTTTGGAGAGAAAGCCTAAGACTGAAGAAGACCTTCGCCGTCTCCATAGGGCAAATATAGAAGAGTTGAAAGCTATGTTGAGAAAAGAGAGGGAGACACATAAGAGAATACTCCAGAAAGTGAGGAGAGAGTCGAAGAAGAAGTTTAATGTCCGCGCCCTATTTCACCCTGAACTTACTTACCTTGATGAACTGCGCGAAGACACTATGTATCTACTCACCTAATTAAACCACTTGCCCCATACTTTTGGAGCTGAGCGGGTATCTCGCCACTTTGATACAAGCTTAAGAGCATCCTCCTCTATGCGTATAGTGGTTTGCAATGAGGCTACTCGTAAGCGTTAGGACACTAAAAGAGGCTAAGGAGGCTGCGGCTGGCGGCGCACACATAGTGGATGTTAAGAATCCTAGTGAGGGGGCGCTTGGTGCCAGCACACCTAATCTCGTCTCAAAGATACGCTCGACACTAAGAGGTGTTGAGTTGAGCGCTACATTAGGGGACTTGCCGAATCTGCCGGGCACAGCTTCGTTCGCAGCCTTCGGCGCAGCTTCAGCCGGTGCTGATTACGTTAAAGCTGGGCTCTTCGGCTGCTCTACTATGCGTGACGCAATTAAGCTGGGCCGCAGAGTTGTTGAGGCGTGTAGGGGTACGGGTGCTAAGGTTGTGTTAGCGGCGTATGCTGACTACAGGAGGTTTAGGGGGCTCAACCCTCTCCTTCTGCCTGAGGTTGCGTCGAGGTGTGATGCCGATGGTGTGCTCGTGGACGTACACCAAAAAGACGGCAGATCAGTCTTCGACTACCTTACCCAAACCCAGCTTATAGAGTTAAGCACAGAAGCTCGTGAGCACGGGCTTCTCTCTGCTTTAGCAGGCGGGTTGAGTGCTGAGGATGCGCCGAAGGTCTTCAGCCTAGGTTTCCAGATCTTCGGTGTGAGGAGGGCTGCGTGCAGGGTTCTAGCGAGTGGCTTAAGGGTCGTTGACCGCAGAGTAGTCGCATCGCTCCTCAAATCGATAAAAGAAGCAGAAAGAGCCCTCCAGCAACCAACCTAACCACTACTCAAACTCCCTTTTCTTCCGCAGAGAGATCGGGGTGAGTAGGCAGAGCAGACCCAAGATCAAGTAGGGTGCTTTGGGATCAATGTTCTCGGCAATGAAGCCTGAAAAAATGGGGCCTATGGCGAAGCCCACACCAAGTATTGATTCGTAAACACCGACACCCCTACCCAACACCCTCTGCTCAACCCCCTTTAGAGTGAGTATAAAAGACAGTGGGAATATGAAGCCTATCGAAACCCCCATAGCCACCAAACCTACCGCGAACAAGAGCAACGATTCGGCTAAGAATATCGTTATGCAGCTCAAAGCAAGAGTGAGTGAGAAGAAGGTCAACGCCAAAACCTCCCTACCACCAACCCTATGGGAGGACAGCAGCGCAACAATCCTCGCCCCGTTCGCCAGAGCAAAGAGCACACCGATTTGAGAAGCGGTGTAGCCTAGGAGCGAAAGATAGCCTGGCAGAATAGAGACGACTGTGCTGAAGAAAGCAGTGTACATCGCCGCAAGAGGCGCAACCCTAAGAACATTCTTTAGAAAAGATTTTTGTGGGGAAGAGAAATCGACTATCTGCACAACTTTACCATACGCTGGCGCTACATAAAGTAGGATTAAGGCGAGCGCAGCAACCATAGGTAGTGAGGCGAGCAGAAAAGTCGCCTTAAACCCCAAGGTCTGCGCCAAAACACCCCCAATCGGCGGACCGACGACCATACCTATTGTTGTCGCCGCTGCATAGGAGCCTATCTTCGAAACCCTTGTTAGCCCTGGTGAAATATCAGCCACTAACGCTTCTATTACTGGCCAGTAGAAGACGAGTGCGAGCCCACCTATTACTCTAACAATCAAAAGCTCTGAGACGGTGTTGGTTAGGCTTATGATTGCTGTCGCCAGAATGTTTAACGCTAAGCCGGCTGCCAGCAGATATGCTTTATTCACCTTGTCTGAAAGCCATCCTGCTGAGAAGGAGAGGGTGTAGAGTATGCTCCCAACCATACCTATCAACCCAAGCTCGTAGTAGTTTGCGTGCAGCGCCGTTGCGTATAGTGGTATGAGGTAGACGCTTACACCATACCCTAGAGCGTAGAGGAAAGCGGTCAAGTAGATAGCAGCGTATATCCGTTGAGGGCTAGAGTTTAGCATAACACAGCAACTCTAAGTCAGCAGCTTATCGAGCGCCCCCCTCTTCGCACCAAGCCTAATCTCTCTAGCTATCCTACGCCCCATACTCATAGGCTCATCATAAAGAAGCTTCGAGTAGGGTGAACCATCTATGTAGAGGTTAGTACCGGCTACGATGCGCGCAGAAAACTCGAATGACACAAAAGAGCCCTTCTCCGTGTAGACGCCCTCGATGCAGAAGGGCCCGATTATGCCCGGCGGCACAAGCTTCTTAGACGCTTCTACGAACGCTTCACCTATTCTATAGGCTTCGTCGAGAAGCGATTCTCTGAGCACGAGCGGTATGTTGCCGACTACGATGTAGGTTAGGGGTATGTCTGATTCGAGCTGATACCTAGCTGGTATCCTACCTATCGAGTCTACGGTAGTCTCATACCTCCTATCTATGCCAAGCAGCTCCAACCTATCCTCAAGCGGGGAGTAGAAGTATTGGAAGTAGACGGGTACGCCTACACAATACTCCTGTATGTAGAGCTCGTCAACACTCTTTATCAGACCAGCAGCTTCAAGCTTCTTTGCAGCGCGGTTAAACTCTTCGGTGCTTGACACAAGGAAGTAGCCCCTCCCACCAGCGGCTCCAGGAAGCTTCACTATACATAGCCTATCTATCTCCTCAGGCTTGAGCTGCGGGGGTGTCTCCAAACCCGCCTCCTTCATCAGCTTCTCCTTCAGCGCTCTATCCGCTTCCCACCTAAGTATCCACCTGTTACCAAAGATAGGAACCTTCAGATCCTTCTCAACAAGATCCACGCCGACCTCTGAGATAAGTGTGCCGTGCGGGATTAGTATGGAGTCTTCGCGCATCATCTCCTCTTGTATCTCAGGCTTCACGACTTCGTCAAACCTATCCACAAAGATGCACTTCTCGATGAACCTGAACCTTCTGTATAGGTTGGCTCTCTTTTTCAAGCAGACTAGGAGGGTGTGTAGCCCCTCATCCTTAGCGCCCTTAAGCAGCTGTAGGGCGCAGTGTGAGCCGAGGGTCGCGACCGTCTTCAAGTGACCACATCCTTCAGCCGACCCAACTCGATAGCCCTCTTTACCTCCATAGCTATCCTACACCCAGTAGAAACAGTTTGACCAAAAAGGTACTTTGTGTAGGGTGAGGTGGTTGAGATTATTGGGCTCCCTGGCACTCTCGGTGAAACGTCGTAAACGACTATTTCAAGATCCTTCGTCACAACAGATTGGAGGGCGAAAGGCCCTATTATGCCGGGTGGGAACATCTCTTTAGTCGCCTTCACAAACCTCTCGCCTATCTCGAAGACCTTCTCGAGCATCGACTCCCTTATCGTTGCTGGTGTGTGGCCTATCTCAATATTCTGCAGAGGGATGTTGATCTCTAGCTGCTGCCTTGCTGGCAGCGTAACGTAGTCAAATAGGTCTGTCTGGAGTCTACGATCTATGCCCAGAAACTCAACCTTATCCAATGTTGGCGAGTAGAAGTAGTTGAAGTTAAAGTATGTGCCTATGATGAACTCCTCGATCCTCGCAGCAGCAACATCCTCCTCAGCAATTATCCCCCTCTCCACCCTCTCCCTAACCTTGGCATAGAAGTCGCTAGCAGAAGATGCCACGAAGAAGGCCCTCTCTATCTTCCTCTTAGCCTCCTGAACCTTCACTATGACTGGGCGATCTATCTCCTCGGGGCTGCTAAACACCTTGGGGTATCTTATCCCAGCTCTCTCAAGTATATGATACTGGTTTATCGGCGCACTCCTCTCCTCAGCTCTAAGTATCATCCTGTTCCCAAAGATTGGGACTTCAAACCGATTTTCTATGGAGTCGTAGTCGACATATGTTGTGAAGGCTCGATGCGGCACAAATATCGTATTCTTCTCCCTCAGCTGCTTCTGAACCTCAGGCTTGATTATGTCGCTGAACCGCTTGAGCATTATAACCTCATCAACTATTCTCTTGTAGAAGAGGTAGGGCTTCTCCCTCCCCTCTTGACACACTATAACGGTTCTGAAGCCTTCATCTTTAGCCCCATCCGCTATGTCTAGGGCTGAGTGGCTTCCTATGGCGCCGATTGAAATATTCTTCTGATCGTAGGAGTCGACGATTCTGTCTATGATACTCTTATCTATCATTACTTCACACCAAGGTGTTGCCTACTAGTGCGGGAGCATCCCCTTTTAAAAGGATTATTTGTAGAGTAAGCGCCTTAAACCCATTTGTTAGATGGCAAGACAACCTTTAAAGTCAGCTTGAACATATGTTTAGGTGATTAGGGTTGGCGAAGAGGATCTATCTGTTCGAAGAGGGGGATGGGAAGAACAAGAAGCTACTCGGAGGTAAGGGTGCCGGGCTCTGTGAAATGACTCAACTTGGTTTGCCAGTACCACCTGGGTTCATCATAACTACGGAGGTCTGTAAGGAGTATTATGCTAACGGTAGGAGGCTGCCTGAGGGGCTTATGGATGAGGTTAAAGAGTATATGAAGAAGGTTGAGGCTAAAGTCGGTAAGAAGTTCGGCGACCCCAATAACCCCCTTCTTGTCTCAGTGAGGTCTGGTGCCGCTATTTCTATGCCTGGTATGATGGATACCGTGCTGAACCTGGGTTTGAATGACGAAACCGCCAAGGGGCTTATAGAGCAGACGGGTGACGAGAGGTTTGTTTACGACTGCTATAGGCGGTTTATCCAACTCTTTGGTAAGGTTGTGCTCGGTGTTAGAGATGAATTGTTTTCAGAGGCGTTTGAGCGGGTAAAGAGGGAGGCTGGTGTTAAGTTTGATAACGAGTTATCGGCTGAGCATCTAAAGAGGGTCGTTAAGGAGTTCAAAGAGATCGTCCAGAGGGAGACTGGCAAACCCTTCCCAGAAGACCCTTGGGAGCAGCTTGAGAAAGCCATCGCAGCGGTATTCAACAGCTGGATGGGTAAGAGGGCTGTTGAATACCGAAAGGAGTTTAAGATAACCCCTGACATCGCCGATGGAACCGCTGTCAACATTGTAACTATGGTCTTTGGTAATATGGGTGATAGGAGCGCTACTGGAGTGGTCTTCACAAGAGACCCGGCGACTGGTGAAAAGAGGCTATATGGTGAGTTTCTGATCAACGCCCAAGGTGAGGATGTAGTAGCCGGCATCCGTACACCAAGGCCTATCGAGGAGTTGGCGGAGATTATGCCCGAAGCGTATAAAGAGCTTGTTAGGGCGGCTGAGATACTGGAGCGGCATTATAAGGAGCCTCAAGACATAGAGTTCACAATAGAGAATGGGCGCTTCTATCTGCTGCAGACCAGAAACGCGAAGATGAATGCAGCAGCCCTCGTCAAGACCTCTGTCGACATGACTAAGGAGGAGCTTATAACGAAGGAGGAGGCTCTCAAGCGAATCAAACCAGAGATGTTGGAGCAGCTTCTACATAAGCGTGTTGACCCTAGGGCTAAGCCTATAATACTCGCAAGCGGTTTAGGCGCCTCACCAGGTGCTGCTACTGGTAGGGTCATCTTCGACGCCGATGAAGCTGAGAGGCGTGGTAGGGCTGGTGAGAAGATCATCCTTGTTAGAGAAGAGACTAAGCCTGAGGATATCCACGGCTTCTTCGCTTCAGAAGGTGTGCTGACTAGCAGAGGAGGCATGACGAGCCACGCTGCTGTAGTGGCTAGGAGCATGGGTAAGCCGTGTGTCGTCGGCTGTGGTGCTATTCAGATAGATTATGGGAAGAGGCAGTTCACGGTTGGGGATTATGTGATCAAGGAGGGGGACTGGATTACAATAGACGGCGGGCAGGGTCTGGTCTACTTGGGGCAGGTGCCTCTTGTCGAGCCAGAGCTTTCAGGAGACTTCTATGAGCTGCTGAGCTGGGCTGATGAATATAGGAAGCTTGGTGTTAGGGCTAACGCTGACACACCAGAAGCCGCCGCTTTAGCCAGAAGGTTTGGTGCAGAAGGTATAGGTCTATGCCGGACCGAGAGGATGTTTAATGCCGCTGATAGGCTCCCTATAATGGTTGATATGATTATGGCTGATAGCGAAGAGGAGAGGAGGAGGTGCTTAGAGAAACTCCTCCCACTACAGAAACAGGACTTCAAGGAGATCTTGAAGGTGATGGAGGGTTACCCTGTAACGATTAGATTGCTCGATCCGCCTTTACACGAGTTCCTACCCAACGTGCTACAGCTTCAGAAAGAGGTTATGGAGTTAGAGGCCTCAAACGCGCCGAAGGAGGTTCTTGAAAGTAAGCGTAAGCTGCTTCAGAAGGCTTTGGCGCTCGCTGAAGTCAACCCAATGCTCGGGCATAGGGGTGTGAGAGTGGGCATAACCTACCCAGAGATTTACGAGATGCAGGCTAGGGCGATCTTTGAGGCGCTCGCCGAGCTCAAAAAGGAGGGTGTGAATGCTATAGCGCAGATAATGATACCTCAAGTAGCGATGGTGGAGGAGCTGAGGTACCTGAAGGAGGTCATCGACAGAGTGAGGGCTGAGGTTGAGCAGAAGTATGGTGTGGAGTTGAAGGTGGAGTATGGGACGATGATAGAGGTTGTGAGGGCAGCCCTCACAGCCGGTCAGATAGCTGAAGTGGCGGAGTTCTTCAGCTTCGGCACAAACGACCTTACCCAAGCCACCTTCAGCTTCAGTAGAGAGGATGCTGAGAACAAGTTTCTGCCGATATATGTGCGGAAGAAGATTCTGACCGACAACCCCTTCGAAATACTAGATCAGGATGGTGTTGGTCGGCTGATGAAGATAGCGGTTGAAGATGGTAGGAGGACTAGGAGTGATCTTGAAATAGGTATATGCGGTGAGCACGGCGGCGACCCCCGCTCAATCGAATTCTGCCACAAAATAGGGTTGGATTATGTGAGCTGCTCACCCTACCGGGTGCCTATAGCGAGGCTGGCAGCCGCTCAAGCGAGTATCGGTGTGAATGCTACGGTATCGAAGGATAAAGACTAGTCCTCCCAGAACCCTCTGGTCTGGATGTAGAGCTTCTCAGCCCTATAGATCGATTTCACAAAACTCTCTTCATCTACATAGTTGCGGAGCAGCCTAGAAGCTACCTCCGGCCCAACACCGCGACCTGAGAGGGCCAATAGAGCCAGTCTACCGAATTGCTGTAGGAGTGAGGAGGTCTTCCAAAGCTTTCTCAACTTCTCCTCTTCTGCAGCATCTAGCTTCGCCCCGCTCTTCTTCTTGGCCACGATCCTTGAAGCGTCTTGGTCTGAGGGGTGTGTGGAGGCTACTAGCCTAGAGTGGCAGAGGCCGCAGGCTAGAGGCTCTACAGCTTCAGATGTCTTTATTACGCTCTCCCATTTCCCGCAGTGTAGGCATATGAGTTTGTGTTTAGTGTTGAGGAGTCTCTCCTTCACCAGCGCCGTTAAGGCTTGATCTATGCTGTGCGGTAGCGCTGCGAACTTGGCTGCGTACTCTATGATGGGTTGGGCTAAGGGTGTGAATGCGTCAACCTCCGCATACCTGAGCTTGAGCGCACCACTCCTTAGACCCTCTATGACCCTCCTAGCACCCTCAAGATCATACTTCTCCAGAAAGATCTCTCGAAGGACCTCTTGATAAAGTGGTGTATCGCGGTATCTCTCTTGGATGAGCCTTGCTGCCCTTCGATCGTACTGGGCATCCTTCTCCACGAGACCAAACTTCTTAGCGACTTGCCAAGTCTTCCAGTTCATCGGATGTGTCCCTATTGTTGCGACTGAGAGGATCTCCTCAAGATTAGTTGTGTTTGAGAGCGCTTCTTTGATGTAGTCGAATGGTATGTTGGCTTGTGAAGATAAGAGTATTCTGTAGGAGTCTGATTTTGCCTCCACAAAGTATCCGACTTTCGACGAAAGGATGGCTGATAGTAGCGTGGCTAGGGTCTGATTCACCCTTGTTCCGAAGCAGCAGTGTATGACCACCTGCTGTAAACCTCTGCACCTCTCGACCACAATAGTGTCGTCTGAGGGGGTTATGCCGAGCTTCTCTTTGCTTTCAGCGATGTATCTGATGTATGCTTCGCTGAGCCCTCTATACCCGCCTTCCGCAACTTTTCTTCTAATCTTCCCAACTATCTGCGCTGTTTCAAACTCTACTGGTATGAGCTCTCCGACCCAGTAGGGTATGGTAGTTGTGCCTTTAGGTAGGGGCTCCACATTCACAACCTTCTTATTATCGTCTACTGAGACTATCTTCCAAGGCAACCCCTTCAGAGTGAAGCTGTTACCCTCTTCACCATACTCCCCCACAAAGAGCTGATCTAACCTACCGACCTTCTTATTAGTTGAGACATCAACTACATCGAACTGCACAACATCTGGTATGGTGGATATGTTATCATAGTAGTATTTTAGTGTCTTCAGCCCCCTAGATCTGAAGGCAAAACCATCATACCATATTACGCCGTGGCTGTTGAAAAGCCTTAGGCACCCATCCACCTCCACCACACCAACATCTCTAAAGGGGTAAGCCCTGTTAACAATTTTAATCGTCTCCTCCAACTCAAGCCTGCCGTGTTCTAGGGCTAAGCCTGCGAGATGGTGTGCTAACACGTCAAGCGCTTTGTGGTGGATTCTGCTCTTCTCTAGCGGGCGCCTCTTTACACGCTCAAAGAGTGCTAAGCTTTCAGCCTCGTCGTCTAATCTTTCTGTTAAGATGACGCCTTGGGCGGCTTCGCCAACCCTATGCCTACTTCTACCAACCCTCTGTATGAGCTTGGTAGCTTGCCGAGGTGAGCCCACCTGGATCACGAGGTTAACCGAGCCTATGTCTAAACCAAGCTCTAGAGACGATGTTGCCACAACGATCCCGGCTTCGCCGCTCTTGAGCTTGAGCTCAGCTTCTTCTCTACTCTCTCTCGATAAGGAGCCGTGGTGTACATAGGGTTCTAACTCAGGCGCTTCCGCTCTCAGCGCTGAGACAAGGTATTCTGCCTCATCTCTGGTGTTTGTAAAGACCAGAACGTTACCGCCTTTGCGTATCACCTCCTTAGCCAACTCTGCGATCCTTCTCGCTAAAGGCAGTAGACCACCCTCCACATACTCGCATCTAACCTCATACCCCCGCTCAGCCTTATCCACAAGTATAGCGCATTTACGCCCAGTACCCACGAGGAAGGATGCTGCTTCATCCAAGTTGCCAACCGTAGCTGATAGACCAACACGCACAACGCTCGATGAAGCGTAGCTGGTCAGCCGCTCTAAACTCAGGCTCAGATGAGCACCGCGCTCGCTCCCCAGAAGCTCGTGCAGCTCATCCACCACAACCCACTCCAGATTAGCTAAAGCCTTCTTCATCTTCTTCGTAACCAGAAGAATCGCTAGGGTTTCTGGTGTGGTTATGAGCACATCTGGAGGTCTCTGGCTCATCCTCGCTCTTGCCGATGTTGGTGTATCTCCGTGCCTAACAGCAGCGGTTAGCCCGAAGTGTTCAGCATATTTTACGAGCCTCTTGAATATATCGCGGTTCAGCGCCCTTAACGGGGTTATGTAGAGCAGCTTAACCCCGACACCCTTCTCCTCTTGTGAGAGTAGCGTAAATATCGGTACAAGTGCAGCTTCTGTCTTTCCAGAGCCAGTAGGAGCAACGAGTAAGCAGTTTCTCCTCCTCAGAAGTACTGGGATGGCTTTATATTGGATCTGGGTGGGTGTGGTGAAGCCTAGTTCAGCAAGCCTGTGATACGCTGTCTTTTCGAGTTCTTCGAGTCTGCTACCCATGGGCTAAGTTGGCTACTCCCCTCTCTTCACCTCAAACTCGTATACGAAGAAGATGACTAAGGTGAGTAGGAAGAGTAGGAGCACAGCGTCGCTGATGTAGGTAAAGAAGTCTGCTACCGTCACAATCATTTGTTTGGTTTGTGGTGGTATATAAAATAATCTTTATATGCTTTCAATACACTTTTAACATGAACCGCGTTGGAAGAATATAAGATGCCGCTTATAGGTGACCGCTTCCCTCAGATAGAAGCCAGAACAACAAAAGGTGTTATCAAGCTCCCAGACGATTATAGTGGGAGATGGTTCATCTTATTCAGCCACCCCGCTGACTTCACACCAGTGTGCACAACCGAATTCGTAGCGTTCCAGAAAAGATACGATGAGTTCCGGAAGCTGCAGTGCGAACTCATAGGGTTGAGCATAGACCAAGTATTCGCCCACCTTAAGTGGGAGGAGTGGATTAAGGAGAAGATCGGTGTAGAGATCCAATTCCCGATAATCGCTGACAACACAGGTGAAATATCTGCCAGATTAGGTATGCGCCACAAGCAGGCTGCTGGTACACAGACAGTAAGAGCGGTCTTTATAGTAGATCCCAACGGTATCGTTAGAGCCATACTCTACTACCCGATGGAGCTTGGTAGGAACATGGATGAGATTCTCCGCATGGTTAAGGCGCTGCAGATCGCCGACAAAGGCTACGCTATACCAGCAAACTGGCCTAACAACGAAATCATAGGTGATAGCGTGATCGTCCCACCAGCGAGCACCGTAGAGATGATAGGTAAGAGAAGGGAACAGGAGAAAGCTGGAGAAATAAAGTGCTTAGACTGGTGGCTCTGCTACAAGAAGATAGAGTACTAACACAACCCCCTCATCTTTTTAGCAATCTTCAAGTTATTCTCATTTTGAAGCCAAATGTACACCTTTACCTGCTGCGCTAAGAGCGATCCTCCTTCCTCCTTCTCTCATTGAATTTAGCGGCTTCCTGCTCCAGTATTTCCTCAACCTTCTGGAAGTAGAGCCTCGTGGCAAAGGACATCTGCGGTAGATGCTCCTCTATAACATCAAGCAGATACGGTACCGCTCTCCTCGACGCTTTTATATGGAACTTCATCGTGAGAATAGGGTCACGCTCAACAGAGATTGTATCCCTCAACTCATCTGGGCAGATCTCTTTAGTCCTCTCTACTATAAGGTCGTACCAAGAGGCGAGTAGATCTGGGTCTAAGCCACTCTTCACATCCTCTATTATGGCGGTGAGCTTCTCTAGCACCCTTATCTCGATACCCTCACTCAACCTATTAGATAAGTTGCCTACCAGTCCGATAAGTTGGTTAATTGAAGAAGATAGACATAGGAGCGCAAAATAATGAGCTGGGTTCAGCGTCGCTTAGCAGATAGTTCGAGTTCCGCCTCCTCGATATCCTTGTGGACGTCTATGGAGCGCCAAAAGCAGTTCTTGTAGCGCACAGCCTTAAGAAGGCCTTTTGCCGCCAGCTTCGGGAAGGTTGTGGTCTCTATGTTACTCTTCTCCCTCAAGTAAGGGAAGATTTTGGAGCTTAAGCAGTAGATCCCAGCATTTATCCAATGAGTGTATAGAATTGGTTTTTCGACGAAACTTGTTATCACCTCTCTCTCGTCTGTGTTGATTATGCCGTAGGGTGAGCGTAGGGGTACGAGTGCCAACGCACCCACATACCCTTCAACGTCGTTCATAAGTGGCTTCGGGTCGAGGTCTGTAAGTATATCTCCATTCAATACGAGAAAATGTTTATCCTCCCTCAGAAGGTGCTCAGCATTCAATATAGCGCCTCCGGTACCAAGAGGCTCGTCCTCCACAACGTATCCAACACGCACTCCAAACTTCTTACCATTACCCAGATACTCAATTATCTTCTCCTTTAAGAAACCTAAACACAATATCACATCCTCAACCCCGTTGCTACGGAGCCACTCAATCTGCCACACCAAGATGGGCTTACCGCAGATTTCGATTAAAGGCTTAGGGATGGTGTCTGTGAGGGGTTTGAGCCTCTTACCAAAACCCCCAGCTAAAATAACAGCCTTCACGTAGAACACCCTGCCAACTTTAGAATATGTCTTCTAACGATAGATAAATAACTTTCTCTACCCGTGGAGAAGCAGGTTATGCTCCTCCTCTAAGTGAGCAAGCCACTGCTCAAGCATCTTCTAAGCTCCTGATTCGGCGTAATCTTTAAGATCGTTAGGAAGACGTTTTCGCTTTCACTGCGAAAATGTGGTACTATGATGTTCTCATATATATAAAAAGTCTTTGACCGCTGAAGACGGCTGCTCATCTATCAGCCTCAGCAGATCCTCGAACCTTCTGCGGAATGTATAGTGCTGGTTGTTAAGCTCCTTTAGGGTTTTCAAAAGTTCCTGTAAGCTCAACCCTATTGGCATGGGGGCTAGGAGCACCCATCTTAAATAATTTTTGTGAGGCATTTTGTTGTAGAAGCCTCCTGCTCTGTAGTATGTCCTTCTGCTAATCATCCCTTTCACAAGATCTTCTTCAAGAAGCTTCTGTGCTTCCAAAAGGTTTTCGACCTCAAGATACTTTCTTACCTTGCTCCTCCTACCTAGCCTATAGCTCAGCCTCCTCAAGATCGCTGAAGGCTTCTCCTTTTCAAGTATGATAAGGTCGTAGAGCCGCTCCACAATTTCAGTAAGAGTGTTGTCTCCAAGCCTCTCCCTAAGCCTCCTGAACAGATATTCGAGCTTTGACTCCGCACGCAAACTATCCTTGCGCCTTTCACAGGAGATGTTTCTTCTGTTCACTCGTCAGCTACTGATGCCAAAATATTTTGGCATAACAAGCTTAAGAAATTTTTCATTATAGATCTAAAAAGTTCACCCGATTTAACCCCCGAAAAATAGAGGGCCTCCAACCCCTCTCTAAAGACGCAGCTGCAACGCACAGAAATCATCTAAGGTATGCTAAGGTTATGTATTTGTAGAGCATGTGGTGCGTGTTGAACCTAGGTCCAAGGAGCTTTATGGAGTTCTTCATCATCCTAATCCACTCACCCCTACCCTCCTCGTAATACTTCGGCAGTATTGTGTGCTCCAGCTTCCCATAGAGGTCTTCAAGCTCCTTAACTCTGCGCTCCTCGTCAGAAACTTGGGCATCTGGAGGCGGGCCTATCGCCCAACCGGTTACGCCCTCTATGCAGCCCTCGATCCACCAGCCGTCGAGCACACTGAAGTTCAACACGCCGTTTAGCGCAGCCTTCATCCCGCTCGTCCCGCAGGCTTCGTAGGGTGGTAGGGGTGTGTTGAGCCAGAGGTCGCATCCAGAAACCATCTTCAACGCCAAATCAATATCGTAGTTTTCGGGGTAAACCGCTTTAACGTGCCCACTCAGCTCCCTTATGCTGCGGTGCACAGACTCGATCATCTCCTTCCCCTGAATGTCGTTTCGATGCGCCTTCCCAGCCATAATTATCTGAAGCCTACCCCCACCCCCGATCCTCTTCAACCTCTCCAGATCAGAAAAGATCAGGGTGTGCCTCTTGTAACCCGTTGCCCTCCTAGCAAAACCTATCGTCAGAGCGTCATAAGATAACTCTGCCGAAGCCCTCTGATTGACGTAGTCGATCAGACACCTCTTAGCCTCCAAATGCGCCTGCCAAAGCTCATCATCCGGTATCAGATCAGCTCTACTCAGCATCTCTGGCTCCCTGCTCCAGCCAGGTAAATACCTATCGTAAAGCGCCTTTAAGCTTCCGCAGACCCAAGCATATGGATAAACACCATTGGTTACAGCCTTTATATCGTGACCCGGGTATAGCTGCTTAGCAACTTCAGCGTGCCTCCTGCTAACACCGTTAACGAAGCCGCTCAGATTCAATCCGAGCAGCGTCATATTCAGAGCATCGCATCCACCAAGCTTCCTCAAAACGTCTTCAGGCACTATTTCGCCTAAGATGCTGCTCACTAAGCGGTATGGGTAGATGTCGTTCGCTGCTTGCACAGGGGTATGTGTTGTGAAGACGCACCTCCTCTTAACCTCGTCTACAACCATCTCAAACCTCCTAAGAAGCTCCACCGCTACTAAGCTCGTATGCCCCTCATTCATATGATACTTTCTAACATTGTAGCCCAGCGCCTCAAGCATCCTCACACCTCCTATACCCAGAACCGCCTCCTGCTTCAATCTACAGACCACATCATCTACATAGAGAAGCGACGTAATCTCCCTATCCTCACGCACATTAGCATCTAAATCGGTGTCCAAGAAGATGAGCGGCACAGGAGAATCATCTACACCCCTCACATCCATCTCCCAAGCACCCACCCTAATACACCTGCCCTCAAGTTCAACCGAAGCCTCAACAGGAAGCCTAACCATATGCTCAGAAGGATTCCAATCCTCAAACCCTTCAATCTGCTTTCCATCAGGAGACAGAATCTGCTTATAGTAGCTCCGCTTATACAGTAGAGTAACACCAACGAACGGTAGGTTGAGGTCAGAAGCAGCCCTCAGAGTGTCTGCTGCAAGTATCCCCAACCCACCGCTGTATGTGGGTATCCTACTGGAGAGCCCGACTTCCATGACGAAGTAGGCTATTATACCGTTGCTGGTTGATGCCTGCATCGAGTGTCGCCGGAGGGGTTGCTCTTTTACAGAGCAGTTATTAAACGTGTTTGCGAATTTTCTATTAGCACCTCATCAACCTTTTTGATGCCAACTGTTGTTAAAATCTCGCTTACACACAGCCAACCCGACCAAAAATTAAGTGACATTAAAAAGCGTGTAGAAAAGTTGTTAAACACCACTTTTCTACGGAGAAGCCGAAGCGAATTGAGCGAGGAACGCGGTAAAGAGGAGCTTAGAACCTGTGAGGAGATAAACGAGAAGATTCGACGCGGAGACGCTATAGTCATGACGGCCGAAGAATTCATTGGATTCGTCGAGCAGAGTGGATTAGAAAAAGCTGCTAAAGAGGTGGATATCGTCACCACAGGCACATTCGGAGCGATGTGCAGCTCAGGTGCATTCCTAAATTTCGGCCACTCTGAGCCGCCTATCAAAATGGTTAGGTGCTGGCTTAACGATGTGCCAGCGTATAAAGGGCTTGCTGCCGTAGACGCATACTTAGGCGCTACCGCTATGAGTGAAACTCGACCTTTTGAGTATGGTGGGGGGCATGTAATAGAGGATCTGGTCTCTGGTAAAGAGGTTGAGTTGAGGGCTGAGTCATACGGCACGGACTGCTATCCGAGAAGAAGCCTAGAGACCACGATTACATTAGATGACCTTAACCAAGCCTACCTCTATAACCCACGCAACGCCTACCAAAGATATAATGCTGCGACAAACAGCTCTGACCGCACCCTCTACACCTACATGGGAACCCTCTTACCTAGATACGGTAACGTGACATTCTCAGGCTCAGGTCAACTCAGCCCCCTCTACAAAGACCTGAACTTAGAGACGATAGGATTCGGCACCAGAATCTTCCTAGGGGGCGGCGTCGGCTATGTTGTAGGTGAGGGTACGCAACATAAACCCCAAAGCGGGTTTGCGACGATCGCGGTCAAAGGAGACCTAAGAGGGATGAGCGCAGAATATCTTAAGGGCGCCGTCTTCCACAAATACGGCACAACCCTCTATGTTGGCGTAGGCATCCCAATCCCGATCATAAATATGCGTGTAGCAGCGACGGCCGCGCTTAAGGACGAAGACATCCCAGTCGATATACTCGACTACAGCGTGCCCTCCAGAGATAGACCTGTCGTCAAAAGGAGCAACTACGCCGAGCTCAAATCCGGCAAGGTAGTCATAGGGGATAAAGAGGTCCCCTCCTCCCCCCTCTCAAGTATAAAGGTTGCTAGAAAGATAGCTGAGACGCTGAAGCGTTGGATCGAATCCAAAGAGTTCTTTATACAGCGCCCAATAGAGCTCCTACCGAACTACAGAGAGTTCAAGCCGCTCAAGATCAAGAAGCGTGAGGTGACGGTTGGCGACATCATGATGCCCCTCAAAGACCTCGTCTTAGCAAAACCCAACGATGACATAAAGAAGGTAGCGAAGATGATCGTTGAAAAGAACATAGACCACGTTCCTATCGTAAACGAAGAGGGCGTGCTCGTGGGAATCGTAACAACCTGGGATCTTACAAGGGCTCTGGCTGAAGACAAGAAGACCTTGCAGGAGATAATGACGAGGTACGTGATAACAGCGAAAGAGTCTGAGAGGGTCGATGAGGTCGCCAAGCGTATGGCAGAGTACCACATCTCAGGGTTACCTGTAGTTGATGATGTGATGCGTGTAAAGGGGTTGATCACCTCAGACGACATATCGAGGAAGCTCGTCGGGAGGAGAGGGTTATGAAGGTGAAGCTCCGCTACCCACACGAAGCCGCTTCGAAACCGGTATTGGCTGAAGTCATACTGAAGACCGGGCTTCTGATCAACATACTTGAAGCCAAGCTCACACCAAAGGAGGGTGAGATGATTATAGATATTGCTACGCAAGGCCCGGCATTAAAGAGCGCCTTAGAGTATCTTAAAGCAGCCGGGTTAGAGGTCACAGAGCTTCACAGCCTAGTTGAACTCGATAGAGGGCTCTGCATCTCCTGCGGCGCTTGCATATCGCCCTGCCCAGCTAGAGCTATAAGGTTCGATGAGAACCTCGATATTGAGATAGACGTGAAGAGGTGTGTAGGTTGTGGCATATGTGTGAGGACCTGTCCACGCAAAGCCATTCAGCTGATCTGAGCGTGTTGATAACCCTCCCAAGCATACGCCCAGTGTACCATAGAGGCCTCTACTACGCTAACGTGAGGATCAAAGAATCAAATCTGCACATAATCTCAGATAAAGTGGAGGCGGTATTCTTGGCGGCAGAATCCGTCTACGAGCAGAGGCTTCTACTAGAACACTACATAAGAAAAGATCTAAGATTCAGATACGCACTCAAACCAATAAAACCACTCGAAGGCGCACCCGAAGCGGCAAAACTCGCTTGCGTAGTAGCTGAATTAGCTGAGGTAGGCCCGATGGCTGCGCTACCGGGAGCGTTAGCGGACTTAGCCGCTGCGAGTATGGGGGAGTTGGGCTGTAGGGTGAGGGTGGTTGAAAACGGAGGGGAGGTTTTAGCAGCTTCAGATAAAGAGATCTGTGTCGTACTCTACGCTGGCGCTTCTCCCATCTCCAATAAGATCGGCTTCATACTGGGGGGTGATGGCTTAGCTAGCGGGTTGGCGACCAGCTCCGCTACTGTTAGCCACGCGATTAGCTTCGGCGAGGCTGATGCTGCGGTTGTGTATGCTGAGAGCGCCGCTTTAGCCGATGCCGCTGCCACAAGGATATGTAATGCGGTTAAGGGGGATGGTGAGGCCGCTGTTCTGAGGGGGTTGGAGGAGGCGGATAAGATCGATCGCCTCTACGGTGTATTTATCGTCAAAGGCAGATATGTGGGTAGGAAAGGTAGATTACCTAAGATCGTTAGGATCAGAGGGTTAGATGAGAGTGGAGCAAGTAGTGTAGAAATCTTCTCGCAGAAATGGCGGGGGTTCGAAAGATATTTGTAGCTGCTCAAAGCAGTAGAGGTCAAAAATGAGTAGCTTAATAGATGCGGAGACGCTGAGTAGGATCGAGGCTAGGCTTAGGGAGATAGAGGAGAGGCGTGAAAAGGTTTTAAGAGATGTGCGTGATGTGACGCTGAACGCCTCTAAAGCCATAATATGTGTGCACGCGAATAGGATGGACGAGGCTGAGCGCCTACTCGAAGCGTCGAGGAGGGTTTTGGCTGAAACCTCTAAGATAGCGGGCAACGACCTCCAAAGGTACCTTATTCAACCAGCTGCGGAATATGTTGAAGCATCTATAACTATGGCGGTCTCGAAGGGTAGCAGTAGCATCCCTAAACAGGAGGAGCTAGGTGTGGATGACGCAGCATACCTTCTAGGCATCTTAGATGCGGTAGGTGAAATTAAGAGGATGGTTTATGACCGGTTAAGGGAGGGTAGGGTAGAGGAGGCGATAAGGCTCTTCAACGCGATGGAAGATATTTACGCATCGCTAACACCCTTTGCAGCCTACGACCATATTGTGCAGGGGGTAAGGAGGAAGATCGATGTTGCTAGAGCGCTTATAGAGGATACGAGGGCGATCATAACTGAAGAGGTAAGGCGAAGCGCACTCATAAAAGAGCTTCAAACGACACTTAAAGCGGAGGGCAGCGATGAACCCTAAGCCCACTGAAGAGCAGATACTATTCTTTGAAGCTATGCAGAAGGCTTTAGCCAAGCTCTATAGCGGTGGTGCGGAGCCGAAGATAAGTAAGGTATGTGGACTCGACGCCGCCTACTCTAACCACACAGCATCGGCAGCTGCTGTAATCTGGGAGGTCGGCAAAGGTGTTGTTGAGAAGAGTGTGATAAGAGGCGCACCAGCCTTCCCCTACATACCGACGCTACTCTACGCTAGAGAAGCACCCCTTTTGCTGGCTGCCTACAGGAAACTTAGGAGCGTACCAGATCTTATTCTAGTGGATGGTCACGGCTTAGCCCACCCTAGAGGAGCAGGGTTGGCTACGGTGATAGGTGTCCTACTCGATCTACCTACTGTGGGTGTGGCTAAGAGGCTTCTGGTTGGTGAAGTCGAAGACAGAGGCAAAGTTATCTCTAGGATAGTTTATGAGGGGAGGTGTGTAGGCTACCGGGTTAAACCAGAGGGGTGCAGAGCCTTCTATGTAAGCCCGGGGCATAGAATTGGGCTGAGGGGTGTGAGAAGAATAATTCAACTACTGGGTCTAAGATACCCAGATGTGCTGAGAGAGGCTGATAGGCTTGCAAGAAGCGGGGTGGTGTCAGCTTAAGATAAAGCCGGCGCTCATACCTACGCTCATAGAGCTTCTTCTACTTGGTGCAAAGGATGAGCCGATCAAGATCTCGACTTATGAGTTAGCTAAGAGGATCGGCCGATCACAGCAAGCGGCGTCAAACCACCTACTTGAGTTGGAGAGGGAGGGCTACATAGAGCGGTTGAGGGTGAAGGGGGGCTATGGTGTGAAGCTGAGCGAGCAGGGTGTGCGGGTATTGACCGACATCTACCAGAGGCTGAGGCAGGCTTTAGAAGCGCTACCCGAAACCATCACGTTGCATGGGAAGGTGTTTACAGGGATCGGGGAGGGCGCCTACTACGTTTCTTTAAAAGGCTATCGGAAGCAGTTTATAGCGAAACTTGGGTTCGATCCTTACCCAGGCACGTTGAACATTAGGCTTTCCACACCGCTCGATAGAAGGCTGAGGCGTGAACTGGAGCATTATAGGGGCATAAGGATACACGAGTTTGAGAATGGGCAGCGAACGTATGGTGGTGCTAGGTGCTTTAGGGCGGCCTTGAATAATGTTGTTGAAGGAGCTGTGCTCGCTATAGATCGTACACACTATGATGATAGCGTGGTTGAGTTTATAGCGCCTGTTAATGTGAGGGAGAAGCTTGGGTTGAAGGATGGTTCTGAAGTGACCGTTACAGTCCGCTTGACTGAGGATGATTCTAACTGCTAGAGGTCATCGAAGATGTCGTTGCTGGCTCTGAGTATTGTGGATGTCTTGAGATGTGGTTTTGGGGTATCTAATCTTATCACCTTCACCTTTATGCCTCTCTTCTCGCACTCCGCCAGCAGCTCATCCTCCCTATGCTTCTGATCATAGCCTATCGCTATGATGTCTGGGCGTACGGCTTCGACGACCTCGTAGATGCTTGACTCGCTCCCAAGCAGCGCTAGATCAACGTATTTGATCGAGGAGACGAGCTCGAGGCGCTCAGATTCGCTGTTGATAGGCATATGCCCCTTGTTCGCTAAGACCGTCTTATCCCTCGCGACCGAAACTATGATCACATCGCCTAAGGCCTTGGATGACCTAAGCGTGTAGATGTGCCCTGGGTGTATGACGTCGAAGACCCCGCCTGCCAAAACGACCTTCAGAGCCCTCCTACCCTTCTCGGTTAAGGTGTAGGTACCGCGGCCCCTCTTAATCAAACCTCTCTTTGCCGCCTCTCCGATCAGCTTCCTTAGTGTTGCTGTGTTGAATGGTAGTGTCTGTTTGAGATCCTCTATCCTCGCTGCTCCTTGCTTTATCTGGTTTATGAGGATCTTCGCTAGGACCTCTTTTATCTCCTTGTTCACCAAGGTACTTCCACCAAACCTAGGAAGCGTATCGCATCTAGGAGACCTTCGGCGTACCCTATGCTGAGTATCGCTAGCTCAGTCTTCCCCTCGTTTAGGAAGCGTAGGGCGTCGCTGCTGTAGCAGTCGACGTTTTCGAGTAGATCGGTGGTGTTGAGCCTGGTTTCTTTTGTGGCGAGCATCTCCCTCACCTTCTTCAGGGCTGCGCGGGTCTTTTCAACGTATCTTGGTACTAAAACGTTGGCTTTAGTCTTGGCATATTGTGTGTTGTCGGTTTTGCTGCACTCTGTTTTGAAGAGTGTTTCGAGAGCTTCTGCTTCTGTGAAATGTAGGTCTGCTGGTATCACTATGCTGTAGGGTGGTTCGCCGTAGTCTAGGTGTAGAAGATCTTTGAGCTGCCCGACTTTTATGAGCTGGTTTCTTTGGAATAGGCGTGCTGCGACCGCTACGAGTAGGTTTTGGTTGAGGATTCCTAGCCTCGCTTCTTCGTCTGCGTCGATCAGCATCTTTAGGGCTTCGTTTGGTGTTAGGGTTCGGTTTGGGTGCCACTCTAGTAGTAGGAGTGTGTGTAGCCTTCTGAGTAGGTTCCAGTGGATGGTGTCGAGTACTGTGTTAAGTGCTGGTGGTGATGCTGTTACGGTGACGGTTTTGCCGAATTTGTATTGGTGGAGCCCTAGTTCACCCGCTATGCAGCCCACTATGGATGTGCTGTGGATTATCTTGGTTTGCACACCTTCTTTGACCGCTCTCACCCTGAGCTCTTGGTGTGTTGTCGCAACCATGGGGTCTCCTGAGCACGCTAACGCTACATCAGCCTCCTTCGCCTCTCTAAGAATCCTCCTACCGTCTTCAACAAACTCCCTAGAAACCTCCCTAACCTCTCTCCCCAAGAACTCTGCCAGCTCCTCTGCCGATGGCGCTGATGGGTTTGTGTAGCGCTCGAGGTACACCGTCTTACAGCTCTTTAGGGCTTTGAGCCCCTCTAGTGTTATGCTTTCTACTCCGCTTAAGCCTAGTCCGATGAAGTAGAGCATCGTTTGGTGTTGCGGGTTGAGGGTATAAATAGTCTTCAGCAAGCTGGGGAAGCAGCTTATATAGTGTTGTGGTTAAGTGGTTTGATGGTGGAGAAGGGGCCTGTGGCTCAGCCAGGTAGAGCGGCTGGCTCTTAACCAGTAGGTCGTGGGTTCAAATCCCACCAGGCCCGCTTAAACTATGGCATTAGTGTCCTTGTTTGGCTAATCTTTCACCAATCGCACGTGACTAATAGCGATAATTTGGGTCTTTTTAAACAAAATCCCAACAAGCTTTAAATAAAAGAACTCAATAAAGAAAGTGTTATGCCAACTAAAGAGGAGTTACTGGAGAGGTTGGATTTTGAAGTGTTAAAGGATATCGCTGACAATGAAGGCATCAAATATCCTAAAGATGCCACTAAGCGTTTTATGGTAAAATTGTTAGGAGGTGTTCTGGCAATTGAGACCATCAGAAAATACTTGGCTGAATATGAGGAAGAAGAGGTTGAACGAGAGATTACCGTGAAGGAAAGGTTAAGAAGAAAAACCGCTCGAGTGGCAACAGAAGTAACTAGGACAGAATTATCTATGGAGAAGATGATCCTTGATCTTCGGCAAAAATTAGTAAAATGGTGGTGGAGCAGATAGCAAACTATTACAGATCAAGATTTGAACCGAAGAAGAGTATGCTTGAAATGCTAGAGCTTTTCAATGATAACGCCCTAACTGCTGCATATAAAGCTTTTTGTGAGAAGGAGACAGATCAGTTAGGTAGTTCTTTGAGTGGAGAATGGGTGAATATTTTCACGATAAAATAGGGTTCAAACTGTCAAATTTAGGGATAAGATTGTAGGGAAAGACGGTGTTCCTTACGAGATCGATGTTGCTGGGTACGATAAAAGAGGAAATCTCATTATAATATGTGAATGTAAGAGCCGAGAAGGCTCACCATCAAAGGAGGATATTACAAAATGGCTTGCTGCAACTAAACAGATAGCCAAAGCTCCGATCGGTAGATCGCTGTCAAAATCTTGCTTTGCTTCAACAAGTCCCTATACAGAAGATGTGATCAAGCTAGTAAAAGGAGAATGTGGAGTTGACGGAACTATGAAGCTAAACATCTTCTTGGAGAGAAGAAAGATTGATGTAGTTCTCTTTGAGAGAAGGAAGATAGATATCATCCTTTTCGAGGAACGAGAAGGCGGACCTCCACACCAGATCTACCCATAAGGCTAAAACCTAATCTTTCGAATCTTTATGAGGTAGGCAAAGAAAGTGAAACAAGTTTTAATTCAAAATAAAATCATAATCTGTTGGGCTGTGCTTCAAATTCTGCTTCGTAACAAATCTCTTCTTTATACTTGCCACTTGTATGATACCTTTGTCGGGCTATGCCTCAGCGCCTGAGCGACCACAGACGAATCTATGCCCTCCAAGTTAACCGCCTCCTCCGCAACCACTCAGCTCAGTGACAGCGAACCCCCTGGACTCAGCAACCCCCTTCAACTCATCCATCACGATCCTAATCTCCTTCCGCTTCTATATCTAAAAAAGGCTCTTCAATATGAAGCCTACTCCGTGGAAACGAAAAAGCCCATAGACGAGAAGATTCAGTACTGTGTTCCAGCCTGGAAAAGTTTTCAGCAAAATCCGGTACTAAATCAGGTACCAATTGTATCATCGAAGTCGTTAAAGCCATCAATCAGGCTGTTCGAGAAGGAGTTTATGCGGGCGTCTGAGGCTTAGGAGCGGAGGAAGAGGTTGATGAGATGCTCAATAGAGCCGAAGAGCCTAGATAAGCTGTGCGGGAGCGGCATCGAAACCAAAGCTAAATAGAGCTTGCGGAGAGTACAGCAAGGAAAACGTAGCTCTACCACACCATCTGCGTAACCTATCACAGTGTTGGAGTTACTAGCAGACATTGAGTTTGAGAAACTGACCATGCCCTTAAAATATGGCTTCTTACACTACTTTGAGGCTTCAATGATAAGTTGGTAATCTTCCTCACTTATCTTCCTAACGGCACCCTGCAAGCAAACATGCGGTTTCTCTTTATTAGCTATGAAGGATAATCGATTGCAGACACTTCTTATAGGGATTGGTGTTGACCAGATCTCCACATCAGATATGTTTATCAGATATGTATAGTTTCCAGATTTTAAACACAGGCCTTTCCTCTCCGCTTCCGTAATTGGATAAGGCTCTGAGCTCAATGTGCCGCAACCGGCAAGCAGCCCACCACCCTTTCCGCCCACATAAAAGACGACTCTATCGCCTCTCTTCAAATGCTTTACATGCGCCGCCCGCCTACCGAGACCCCAAATCCCTCTCTTTACTCTATCCTCAAATATCTCACGAGCTTTAACCAGCTTTCCTTCACATATATGGTCTCTGACTATGAGGAGATAATAGGATACCACACATCCTTTTATCCAAGTTGCTGTATATAATAGATTTACGCCTCTTAATTCTTTCGTTTTATATGAGAAGTTCAAATGTAAATAGTTAGAATCGCTTCAGGGTTGTTTTTACCAATCAATATATGCGGTGAATTAGAGTTTCGTGTTCTATCGAACGTATCTCTTTGGGTTTTTGTCGAAATCTTCTTTACACGCTCTGCAGCAGAAGTAGTATATTACGCCTTTATACTCTAACTTAAACATAGCCTTCTTCTCATCAACATCCATCCCGCATACAGGGTCTTTAGCCGTATCAAACACCTCTCAACAAAATGTTTTATCTACCGCCTCTCTCAACCATCTCTCAAATTATTCTTGCTTTAATCGTCTTCATAAACGTATACAGACCCTCTAAACCCAGCTAGGTAAGCGGAGAAACTCTCCAACACCTTTCCCCTTGAGGAGGTCCAGTAGGGCGTAGGCTTGGGGTATCGAGAGTACAGGTTTATTGAAGCCGAAGCCGTCTATGGATATTCTGGGGCAAGCGGTCTGTATGAACGCGTCGAACCACGTGAAGGTATTTATCCGCTCAGCCGATATTTCACGCATCGCTATTAGCGTGCTTTCCTTGCCGTGTTTAGCGAGCTCCTCCCTTATATGCTTCGCTTGCGCGATCTTCATCTGCCCCTCCCTCAACCCTATTATGATGCCGAACCTCTCAGCCTCTCGAGCCTTGTAAACCGCTAGCAGACTCCTCCTCCAAAGGTCTTCAGACAAGGGTGTGACGTCGACAACCTCTTCTAGATATGGGTCGAGCATATAGGTTGGCTTCCCTGTCGATAACGCTAGTGCTGCTGCGTGGAATCTGCTCTGCCCGAGGAAGACAAACGCATCAACGTCGTCTTTTATCGAATAGGCTGAGTGAAACTCGCATCCGATTATCTGCCCATTAGAGAGTTTCCCCCTTTCACCAACCTTTACCTCAAACCCATGGTCCTCGAAGAGCTTCTTAGCCTCCGGTAGTCTATGTAGGTGCTGGCTTATCGTGTAGAGACCTAGCTTCTTGAAACGCTTTAGGGTCTGCGCAGCCCCCTCTATCACCTTATCGAACTTGATATCATCTTCAACAGCTACGAAGAGGGTTCTTCTGCCAGCCCTGTTTATGCGGAGCGTATGCCCTATGTGAAGTATCAGATCAGCCTTGATCGCTTCAGCAGCGTCTTCTTTTAGATCGCACGCACCGTAACACGCTTCACCACATATTACTGCTTCCATACCCCTAGCCTTGAGTGTGGAGGCTAGGGTTTGCGCTTCCTTTAATAAACCGTCTGGTGCGACTATGAAGACCGTTTTGGGTTTTAGCCGCTCCACTTCCTCAAGAACCTTGGCTACATCTACTCTAATCAACACCAAACTACTTTAGGTGAGGCTATGTACTTAGGTCTTTGCTTGCTGCTCAACTTTTTTGAGTGGGAGGATCGCTATAGAGGTCTCGACTGGTAGTTTGCTTGCAGCGCCTTTAAGAGCCTCTTTGGCAACACCAACATCATTAGCATAGACACTCACTTCGAGGAGTACTGTGCCATCCTCTACTCTCGCCGCTAACCCCACAGGCTTACCATAAGCCTTCCTCATGCCTTCTTGAAGCCTGTCAGCTCCAGCTGTCGCTATCATCTTATTCTCTCTTAATATGACGTGTGGATACACCTTTACTTGGAGAAAGTATCTGTCTTCACCTATCTTTGCGAGCTTCTTGTTAGCGGCGACTCTGGCAGCCTCTAGCGCGTTGTGTCTAATCTGGCACCTCGCTTTAGCTACTAGCTGAAGTTTGTAGTCGTAGTCGCCCTTCGCGTTCCCAACGCTAAACTTTGCTATCCTGGGGTTAGGTGCTCCTGGTAGATAGTCCTTCCTTACCGTAGGCATCCCGCTTGGGATCCTGTAGTTTCTCCCGCGCAAGCTGTAGTTGCACCCATCACTTTAGCCATCTTATTTAAGTAAATAAGTGTGTTGGTCAATCTTTTAGGAAGTAGTCTTGTAGGTGATCTCTTGCCTTCTCCCTCCTACTTTGATGCTCAGCCAAGAATCTCCTAACCCTCTCAGCCAACCTTGCTTTACATTCGCCGCAGAGTAGGTTACCCTGTCTGCAGGACGTGTAGATTTCGTGGAGCGCTTTGTCATCTGGTTCAAAGAGCATATGGTAGTAGTGGTAGACTGGGCAGATGTCTGGCTGACCACCCAGCTTGCGCTGCTCCTGTATAGTAGCTCTACCACCTGTGTAGGCGTTCATAACCTTCTTCGTCACAACCTCTGGCGGATCCACCGTATATATTGCTGTTTCAGGTTCGCTAGCACTCATCTTCCCCCCTCTTCCAAGGCCTGGTAGAAACTTAGAGTGTAGCTGCGCGGGCTTATAGAAGCCGAGTTTAGGCGCTACTTCACGTGCTACACCTCTCCAATAGTTGTCTTGGTCTATGGCTGCGGGTATGAGTACAGGGATGTTTCTCCCCTTTAGCACTGAGGGTAGGAAGCAGGGGGCGGCTTGAATGGCTGGGAAGAAGATCATGCCGATGTTGGTGCTGTCGGTGAAGCCGAAGACCGCCTTTATAGTTGAGGTTGTTACGTGCTTGGCCACCTGAACCGCTATGCCATAAAGCGTCTTAGCGTAGTGTATATCGGAGAATATAAACGTCTTCCCTTTTTCGAAGCCACATGCAATGACATCGAGCGCATTCTCGTAGGTAAAGTGTATGCTGGTCTTAAGGGAGAGTGAGGGGTCGTGGAGAAATTTTTCATCGTCGGTCATCTGGAAGTATAGCTCTGCACCAAACTTCTCTTGCAGATGTTGGGTAAGAATCCACGGTATGAGGTGTCCTACGTGTGTATGCCCGGATGGGCCTCTACCTGTATATAATGCGAATTCCTCACCACTTTCATATTTATCGAGGATCCAATCGAAGTCTCTGTGGCTGAAGAATACCTTTCTCCTAAATAGTAGATGGAGAGTGCCTGTGTGCTTCTCCGCCCTTCTTAATAGTTCCTCATCGATGGGTTGTGTGCCGAACTCTCTGATGAGCTTGTTATAGTCTACCTTACCTTTCACCTCCCATGGTGTTACAATGAATCCCTCCTTACCCAACTTGCTTTACACGCCCCTCAGCATCTATCACACCCATTCTTATACGTGAGGATGAGATAGGTTTCCCATCCTCAGCCAACACCATATCAACCACCACGACCTCAAGAGGTTTTAACCCGATCTCCACCCTCCTTCTATTAGCTATCTCAACCCTACTTGCGGTTTCAGCGCTCGCTACGAGAGCCTCAACCTCCTCACGATATATCTGATGTCCGAAATAATCATCGAGCGGCTGAATTTCGAATCTTTCAGCAGGATATTTTGTTAACAGATATTCTCGAAGCTTCTTAACTCTCTCCTCGTAGCGATTGTGTACGGCCTTACCTAGCTTTGATAAGAAGGCGTCTGTAGTCACGCCGATCATCACCTTCTCTCCGCATTCAAAGGCTTTCTCTAGGAGTGCCCGATGGCCTTTATGTAGGTAGTCGAATGTGCCGCCTACAGCCACAATCTTAAACTTCATCTTCACACATTTTGCCTCCGACTCTTTTCTATGTTTTTACTCCTTTTCTGCGCCTCTTCGCCTTAAGCATCTTTTCAGCTACTGCAAGGGTGCATCCGATAGATGTGAGTATTAGACCGACGATCATTGCGGTTCTGCTTATAGTTGGTAGTATCACTATTGTAGAGATTAGGGCGATGATGGGGATAAGTATGCTGAGCGTTGAGCTGCCCCTCTTCTTTGTGAAGATTCCTGCTGGGTTTATTATCGCTAAACCCAAGAGGTAGCCCAAGTCTGAGATGTATACAAGAAGCTCTATACGAAACAGGAATATGAGGAGAAGGGTTAAAATGAATGTAAAGAGAAGCGCAAAGTGCGACGTCCTAAAGGATGAGTGGACGCTTTCAAAGATCGTTGGGATGTGCTCATCTCTACTCAGAGAGTAAAGTGTCCTTGAAGACGCTATTACCGCTGCGTTAAGAGATCCAAGCGACGCTATTGTTGATGAAAGGGCCATTAATAAGCCGAAAGATGGAGATAAAGCGAACGCAGCTGAAACGAGAGGTACCTCTGATGAAACTATACCTGCGTAATCGAGAATGCCAACCATAACCGCGATTATAGTTGGAAAGAGCGCGAGCGCTATCAGTATAGTTGCGATTATCGCTTTCGGCACAATTCTGTGCGCTCTCTTAACCTCCTCAGAAACATTGGCGATCAATTCAAAGCCGATGTAGATTGAGAATACGTAGCCGTGCGCTAGGAAGACTGGGTGGTAGCCGAAGGGGGTGAAGGGTTCGAATCGAGTAACATCCACCTTAAACACACCAAACAATACGAAGAGGAGCAGAATAACGACCACGAAGCTCATTAATGCGACCTGTGTACCGCTCGCCTTTCTAACGCCGATAACGTTAAGCAAAGTGAACAGCACCAAAACCGCTGCGGCAACCCCAACCTCTGGTATAGGTACTATGTGTGAAAGAGAGATCGCTGCCGTGTACGCGCTTAAAGCGCCGTATGCGACATTTCCCACATACATAAACCAACCAGATAGGAAGGCGAGCACACCCCCAAAAGCGTAGCTTACGAAAGAATAACCCCCGCCAGCCTTCACAACTCTTGAACTCATAGCAGCGTAGTTTAAAGCGATAAAGAGCGAGAGTACCCCGGCTAAGATAAATGTGAGGATAGCCGCAGGTCCAGCCATCTCAACGGCTAAGCGTGGTACAACAAAGATCGTCGGCCCTATTGTTGGGCCGAGGCCTATCATAATCGCTTCGAAGAGAGTTAGATTGCGCTGTAGTCTGGCGCTTCGCAAGTTTGGTGATCGGTTGCTAAGAGCGGGTACTTATTGTTAACGGTAAAGCAATTAAATGTGTTTGAGCAAAAGGTTGGTGGAGTGGAAAAACCTAGGAAAAAAGAGGCTGTGGAATGGGGTTGGGATAGTTCACCTATTCTACTACCTTTAGCGTATGAGCCCAGAGAGGAGAATGCTATCGTTGCCGCGTTCACTATTGCTGAGTCCTGTGGTTCAAAGGTGCTTGTGTACCACGTTAGAAGTGATGCAGACACGGAAGCTGCGAGAGAAAGGGCTCTTAAGTTGCTGAATGAGCACGCTAAGGCGTTTAAAGTTAGTTATGAGGTGAAAGAGAGTAGCAAAGTCGTCGATGCCGATAATATAGCATATATCTCTAGGAGTATAGTAGCGGAAGCGAAAGAGGCTGGTTGTCAAGCGATTGTTATGTCAGCGTATAGAGAAACTTTTGTTCGTGAGCTCTTGGGGCGTATTTCAGACCGTGTGGCGCGGAAAGCAGACACTAAAGTGATATTGGTTGAGAGTGCTTTCAAAGGCGCACGCATAGCAAGGCAGCCTAGGAAAATAATGATTTTGGTTTTAGAGAACAAGTTTTATAGAGACGCCCTAATATTAGCTGCCACCTTCACAAGCTCGCTTTCAGCGCCCAGCTGCGAGCTGCTCGCTGTGAACGTGCTCAAGTTACCTGAAGCAACACCGATCGATGCTGTAGAGCGGTCGAAGGTGTTTAGAGCGATTGAAAGAGAGTTTGCTCACGAAGTGGCTTCTGCGATAGCCTCTCTTGGTCGCCTCTTTACACCACGCATCCTACCAGTAAGGGATGTTGGGCGCGATGTGGCTACCTTCACATCAGATGAAGGTGTCGAATTGATCATTATGGGTAGCAATAAACCCAGTAGACTTGGACCTGTGCTTACTAAAGACGAGTACGCTATAGTTAAGAGGGTTGGCTGTGTGGCGCTTATCGTCATCCCTCCTAAAAAGAGTTAATAATCAACCTTAGAAGCCAGCTCATTAGGCTTGTCTATCGCTGAAGAATACTTTAAGGCTGGTAAGATAGCAGCGGAGGTCAGAGAGAGAGTTAAGAGCAGCATCAGCGTCGGCTCAATGGTTCTTGATATAGCTGAGATGGTGGAGCAGAGTATAATCAGTAGAGGCGCCCAACCAGCCTTCCCCTGCAATATATGCATAAACAGTGTCGCAGCACATTATACACCGCTCCCCCAAGACGATCTAAGAGTGAAAGAAGGTGATATCGTTAAAGTCGATTTCGGGGTGCAGATAAATGGCTATATCGTTGACACAGCATTCACGCTTTCATTTAACGTTGTATACGACGCGCTGGTTAACGCTGCTGAAACTATGCTTCAAGAGGCCTTAAACGTGATTAAAGCGGGCATAAGAGCGGGTGAGGTTGGTAAGGTTATACACGCCACAGCACAGCGCCTAGGCTTCAAACCCATTCTAAACCTCTCTGGCCACGCGATCGCACCATACCTTGTGCACGCTGGGCTATCTATACCAAATACCTACACCGCTGGTACGCCCCCGCTGAAAGTTGGGCAGATTTACGCTATAGAGCCTTTTGTAACGACACAGAGGGGCGCTGGTATAGTGGTTAACGGCCCTGTTACCAACATCTTTGGCTTAGTAGCTAGGAAACGAGTAGGTGAGCCTGCGTTGAACAGGTTTGTTGACGAAGTTTGGTCTCGGTTTAGGACCTTGCCGTTCACATATAGGCAGATAAGGGATCTAGGTGAAGCTGGTTGGCTGGAGCGAGCTGTTAAGATTCTGATCCAAAAGCGTGTATTAAGAGGCTACCCTGTGTTGGTCGAGGCTCATAACGAGTTTGTTGCTCAAGCTGAGCATACAGTTACGCCTGTTGAGAATGGCGTTATTGTTCTTACTCAGTAGGTTTTAGCGGCTCAGCGTAGATCATCGTTATGTAGATGTTGCCGCCGCACTTCTTACACTGCCCATTCCCTTTATACACGTAGTCGCCTACCGTGAAGGAGCGTTTGTTCTTCTCGCCGCAGCTCAAGCACTCCTCTATTGTATAGACGATCTGCTTACCCCTCTTTTCACCTATAGAAGGTATCATAGTCGCCATTTCCTACTGAGCCACCCCTAACGTGTTTCCTACACCAACTATCAGAACGCTATCAGATGGCTGGGTCTTCTCCTCTATAAGCCTGTAAACGATCTTGATAACCTTCTCAGCAGCCTCAGCCACCTCCTTCCTCATCACCGATATCGCATCGATGAGGGACTGCTTGATAACTACAGCATAAAGTGGGATATTGTGTTTAGTGGCAACCTCCTCGATCTTAAACCGATCAACACCTATACCACCGATAGCAGCACCTACCCCCTCAGCTATCTCCCCCGTCTTCTCACCTTCAAGCTTCAAAGCAGCATCTATCATAATCACAGCATTTATCTTCACACCCATCTCGTTTATCAACTTCTCGACAGCCGTGCCTGGCTCACCCACATTACCACCAGGCCCAGCAGCTTTAATCAGATAGACTGTCCTACCTTTGTATTCGGTCTTCGCCAGTAAGGTGTCTCTTGAAATCTCAGTCTTCTCAAGGTTGAGCATCATTCTACCCACAACCATAGGCCCGATGCCATCACCTATGGGTTGAGACTGTTTGAATGCATCTAATGCGTTTACCAATGCATCCGCCTCTTGAAGCACCAAAGGCATAATCATCTGAAGCTGTAGGAGGACATATATGTTTGAGGTCTTCTTACCTAATAAGTAATAATGTCTGACGAGTTTGTAGATGTAGTTAATGGAGGAGGCAGCCTCAAGAATGTTCTCAGCAGTACTAACCTTGACAATATCGCTCTCCGAAGCTAGCTTCTTAATCTCAGAGCGTATCCTATCATTCCTAACCGTGACCACATGCTCTATCTTCCTAACTATACCAGCTGGATCCAAGTCTACTGGCATAATTGTGAAGTATTCAAGCAGCTGATCCACCTGCTCCTGAGGATCAGATTTCGGTTTAAGGTGGTTAACAAGATAGTCTATAACCTCTTTCCTAGACCTCTCACGCATAACCTTCAGCCTACCCAACGCCCTCGAAACTTCCCCAAGTATCATAAAGGCCTGAATCCTCTGACCGTACAAGAGGAAGAGTAAGAACGGCAGATAAAAGAGTATAAGATAGAGGGTGTTGTCGCTGAACTGCCCCGGCCCAGCTTGAAGAGGAATCAACTCGACTACCCTTTGGGTTAGATGCGAACACGCTACTCTTTAAGTCTTTTCCCTTTGATGGAGGTAAGGGCGCCGGCACCGCCGCTTCGCGAAGCCTCCCGGACTTCACTAACACGGCGGCGACACACGGTTTGACTTCTGGGTTCGGAATGAGACCAGGTCGATCCCGTGTGCTTTGGCCGGCTGATTTATGCTTTTGAGCGGTGGTAGATTAATTTATCGCTGTTAGATGAAAAAGTTGACTTAACCGTAGCCCTAACCTTATAGGGTTGCCAGAGGACCTGAGTTTGGGCGTTAGCTTCTCAAAGTCTAGTAGCCAGATTATAGGGGATGTTATGTTTATTCGGGAGGGAGGGCTTAGCGACCCACACGGTATCAAGATGCTTAAGTCTTGAAAAAGATTTGGAGGGTTGGAGGTCAAGCTCTGAACCAAACTAGATAGATAGGTATTAAAGTACAACGCTAGCGAGGCTATATGATAAACACTTGGACATAGAGAGTTTAGTCCGCAGCTATCGGCAAGAGGTCTATAGCTACATAGATGAGAAGCTGCCCAAGTGGCATAACCACCCGGATATCCAAACCTTCTACGAGATGTTAAGAGACTACCCCTCAAGACCAAGTAAGGGGCTTAGAGCCGCTCTCTGTCTGCTCACTTGTGAAGCGTTTGGCGGTAAAAGGAGTAGCTGCCTCATCACAGCGGCTGCGCTTGAAATCTTTCAAAGCTGGATTCTTATTCACGATGATATCGAAGACGACTCTGAGTTAAGAAGGGGGCGACCCGTTCTGCACAAAAAGTTCGGCATACCCCTAGCTATTAATGCTGGCGATGCGCTACACGTGAAGATGTGGGAGCTCCTACTTGAGAATAGGAAGACATTAGGTGACGCATTAACCCTAAGGGTGCTTGACGAGTTCGTTAGGATGGCTAAGGAGACGACAGAGGGGCAGCACCTTGAATTAAGCTGGGTTAATAAAAGGAGGTGGGATCTCACAGCAGAAGACTACTTCTTTATGTGTGGTAAGAAGACTTCTTGGTACACCGCTATAACACCACTTCGCCTAGGTGCGCTTGTAGCTGGTGTTGATGACCAGAAGCTGGAGCAGATGATACCGTTAGGCTATAAGCTTGGTTCAGCCTTTCAGATAAGGGATGATGTACTGAACCTATTGGCTGAGGAGCGGTATGGTAAGGAGGTAGCTGGCGACATATATGAGAGCAAGAGGACTCTCATATTAATCGAAGCCCTCAGCAGATGCAGCGCTGAGGAACGGGAGCAAGCCAAGAAGATCCTAGACAAACCTAGAGGTCTCAAGAAGGTTGAAGAAGTTGAATGGATACTGCGACTCATCAAGAAGACAGGTAGCATCGAATATGCTAGTGGGGTTGCGGAGAAGCTGGCGAATGAGGCGATAAATATATTTGAGGATGTCTTTAAAGATGCTCAAAACGCTGAAGCTAAGGCTGCGATTAGAAGCCTTATAGAGCTTGTGGTAAGTAGAAGATGGTAGCTACCTAAATGGAGGAAGGCGTGGTCTTGAGCGAGATCAGTGAGGCTGTGCTGGAATCGATAAGGATGTATGCGCTTCTAAACGCGGTGAAGCACAAAGGCAAAGCAGAAGCTGGGGCAGTGGTGAGTAAAGTGCTTGGTACATATCCAGAGCTGAAGAGTATCGCCAAGCAGGTGGTGGAGGTGGTTAAGAAGGTCGTCGAAGAGGTCAATCTGCTTCCGATCGATGTGCAGCTCGCTGAGTTAGAGAAGTATCCTACGCTGTCTGTCGAGACCAAACCTGAAGCGAAGAGCCTTCCACCATTACCTGATGCTGTGAAGGGTGGTGTTGTCATCCGCCTTCCTCCAGAGCCCTCTGGCTATATGCATATAGGGCACGCGATGGCTGGTTTGATAAATGCCGAGTATGCAAGGATGTATGATGGAAAGATCTGGCTTAGGTTCGAGGATACAAACCCGAGGAAGGTGAAGCTCGAGTATTACGATAGCTTTAGGGATGGGTATAGCTGGCTCGGCATAAAGTGGGATTATGAGAAGAATGTTTCAGATGACCTTGAGATCATCTACAGCTACGGTAAGCTGATGATCGAGAAAGGCCTAGCCTATGCCTGCACCTGTAAGGAATCGAGTATAAAGGCTGCGCGCTTTGAGGGGAGGAGCTGCGCCTGTAGGGAGAGGGGTGTGGAGGAGAATTTAGAAGCTTGGGACAAGATCCTCTCTGGCGCATATAAAGAAGGTGATATCGTGATAAGGTATAAGGGTGATTTATCTAGCCAAGACTATTCTCTAAGAGATCCTAACCTCTTCAGAATAGTAGACCACCCCCACCCACTGAAAGGCTCAAAATATAGGCTATGGCCTGTCTATGACTTCGCTGTAGTGGTGGAGGACTACCTCTGCAAGGTAACACATATACTGCGGAGCCTAGAGTTTCACGTAGCCTTACAGGATAGGCTAAGGGAGCAACTCGGCTTCCCAAAGATACACGTGATACAGTTCTCACGCTTCAGATTCAAAGGCACACCCGTATCGAAGAGGCTGCTAAGACCACTTATAGAGCAGGGGCTTGTTTCAGGCTGGGATGATCCACGTATGCCAACGATCATGGGGTTGAGGAGGAGGGGCATAGATCCGGCTGCCATAAGGAACTTTACGTTAGATGTTGGCTACACGCTATCAGAGCACGAATTCGAGTGGAGTCTCCTTTACGCAGCTAACAGAAAGGTTCTGGATCCTAAGGTGAGACGCTACATGTTTGTGCCTGAGCCTGTTTTGCTTAGGGTAAATGGTGCTCCAGAAAAGAGTGCTAAGCTACGTTTCCACCCAGATAGAGATCTAGGTTACCGGATTATCCATACAAAAGGCATCTTTTACCTAGCTAAAAGCGATGCTGTAATGCTACAGCCAGGTAAGGAGTTTAGGCTCCTAGAGCTGTATAATGTGCGCGTCGATGAGGTTAGGGAGGATCAGATTACAGCGACGTACACCAGCCAAGAACTTAAAGAAGGCATACCTAAATTCCAGTGGGTAGCGGAAGAAAACGTACCTTATAGGGTACTGATACCAGATGTGCTCTTTAAGGATGGCGAGTTTAACCGAGAAAGTCTGAAGGAGGTTAGGGGTCTAGCTGAAGCAGAAGCCGCTAACCTAAAAGTTGGTGACATCGTTCAGTTTGTTAGATTCGGGTTCTGTAGGGTGGATGGAGAGGGTGTTGCGATCTTTGCACATAAGTGAGGAAATCGAGCATAGGTTGTTGGAGAGACGCCTAAATGAGTGGATGATTAAACCAGATTACGAGGGGTATGGTCTAGCTAACCTCGTCTCAACCATGCTTAGGCACTTCGGCCACAAAGGTTTAAGGCACAAACCAGTTCCAGAAGCGCTTCTAGACGAATTTTTAGACGGTGTTGAGAGTCTCATACTCCTACTTGTAGACGGATTACCCTATTATCAAATTAAAGGATTCGTGGAGAAATATCTAAAGAAACACAATCCACTACTCATCCCGCTAACCTCAACCTTCCCCTCAACTACAACAACCGCATTAACCACCCTAAATACTGGGCTAACACCTCTTGAGCACGGTATAATAGGGTACACGATGCATCTGAAGGAGATAGGTGTAGTTCTAAGTTTAACAAACTTCGCCCCCTCAGCCGCTCCTGAAAGCACTAGTCTACTACAAGCTGGTTTAGAGCCTTCATCTATCTTGGATGTGGAGAGTATACATACGAAAATGAAGAGGAGTGGTGTGCGCTCTGTGCTAGTGACGAGAAGGCTTTATCGTGAAAGCCCGTTCACAGCTATGCTCTGCTCAGAGGCAGAAATAGAGGCTTATGTTAGCACCTCTGATCTTCTCATAAGGCTTCGCAAAATAGTCGAGGAATCTAAAGATCGACTATTCATCTTCCCCTATTGGGATGGGTTTGACATATCAGCACACATCTACGGTCCGGAGAGCGAGGAGGCTGAAGCAGAGCTGGAAGCCTTCTTTTCGTTGCTGAAGAGCAATCTAATAGATAAGATATCCTCTAGCGCAGCGAAAAAGACCGCTATACTCGTTTTAAGCGATCACGGTCAAGTCACTTTAGCAGCCGATGAGTTGTTGATGGTATCTGAGCACCCAACTCTTCTGAACGCCTTACATATACCTCCAACAGGAGATTCTAGGGCTGCCTGCCTCTATCTTAAACCAGACATGAGGGAAGAAGTCTTCAGCTACATCAAAGACCACTTAGCCGACTCGTTCGTTGCCTATGATATTAGAACGTTGGTTAAGGAGGGGGTATTCGGTTTAGGCGAGGCTAAACCAAACCTTCTTGATCGTACAGGGGACGTCATGCTACTACCTAAAAGGAACGGTGCAATAGCATATAACTACAAACCAAAAGCTAAAGGATTCGAGTTAAAAGGTGGCCACGGTGGTCTCCACCCACGAGAGGCTCTCGTTCCACTCCTCTGCCTAAAGCTAAGTTAAGGTTAAAAAGCCAGCTGAACGAAAGTTCAGTGAGGTTTCCTCTTCACATTCAGCGACAATTACCAGCTATGGGCGTTAGAACACTCAACACCACACACCACTACAAAACGCTCACAAATGTTTCTAGAGAGCGACATACACTTCACACCTATTTTATACTCCTCTGAGGTCTCTGTTGCACACAGGCGTGCGCTGAGCTTGGCACGGCAAATGAGTTTACTGAGGCGCTGAAATCTGGCCAAATCTGGTTATAAAACCTCTTTTCGATGTAAGCAAAAGCCGGCTCGCTTCTCGCTATATGAAATGCTTTTCTAAAAATCTGGCTTTGAGTGACATGTTTATTAGAGAGTCTTTAGAAGCGGGTATGGGGGAGCTTGGGATGACCCCAAAGACAACAACGGAAGGCTGATACGATAAGGGGTGATTTAAGATGGTCGCTAAACCATATTATGTTAAATTCGATGTGCCAAAAGAGCTGGCTGATGCGGTATACGAAGCAGCACGCCAAGCGAGGCAGACTGGTAAAGTTAAGAGGGGCACAAACGAGACGACAAAAGCGGTTGAGCGCGGCATAGCGAAACTAGTGATCATAGCCGAAGACGTCGAACCACCCGAAGTAGTTGCGCACTTACCGATCTTATGCGAGGAAAGAAAGATACCCTACATCTACGTCCCCAGCAAAGCACAGCTCGGCGCGGCGCTAGGGTTAGATGTCGCAGCAGCGTCAGCAGCGATCATCGAGCCTAGTGAGGCGCAGACATTAGTAGAGCAGATCATTAATGAGTTAGCAAAGCTTAAGAAGCAATAGAAACTCCTAGGTGAGCTAGGAGATGAGCAAAGCCGCTGAGGAGAAACTTACGCCCGCTGAAGTCATTCAGATCGTGGGGAGGACCGGTGTAGCCGGCGAAATAACGCAGGTACGTGTTCGCATATTAGAAGGTAAAGATAAGGGGCGCATACTCACCCGAAACGTCAAGGGATCTGTTAGGCTGCACGACATACTTATGCTCAGAGAGACGGAGAGAGAGGCAAGAAAGATCAAGTGAAGGTGTAAGAGGATATGCTGTCGGGGAAGATATGTAGCTTCTGCGGCAAAGAAGTGAAGCTAGGCTACGGCATAATGCTTGTAAGAAACGACGGCTCAATAGAATACTTCTGCTCCTCTAAGTGTAGGAAGAATGCGCTCAAGCTTAAAAGAGACCCTAGAAAGTTCAAGTGGACCGCATATCACCGAAAAGGTGAGAAGATTTGAGTGAACGCACCTTAATAGTGGTAAAACCTGATGCTGTGCGCAGGGGTCTGGTGGGTAAGATACTTACGAGATTCGAGGAGAGGGGTTTTAAGATAGTCGATCTAAGGATGTTCACTTTTACAAGAGAGCAAGCCAAAAGGTTCTATGAACCCCATGTGGATAAGCCGTTCTTCCAAGAACTTGTGAACTTTATAACATCTGGTCCTGTAGTAGCAGCTATCTTGGAGGCGCCCAACGCGGTGAGTGTAGTTAGGTTGATGATAGGCCCTACAAGATCACCAGAAGCCCCTCCAGGCACAATACGTGGAGACTTCGGATTAGGGGTTACTGAAAACGTTATACACGCTTCAGACTCCCCAGAGAGCTTTCAAAGAGAGGCTGCTATAATTTTCGGCTAAAAGAATCTGCTTAAATTCTAGTCTTCACCAACTATAGCTGGATGTCTCCTAAGCTAGGGGAAGTGTAGTTGACCTCATCACAGTGGTTAAGGCAGCCCGTAGTTGTGGTACTAGGGCATGTAGACGCTGGCAAGACTTCCCTACTCGATAAGATCCGTGGCACAGCCGTTCAAGTGCGTGAAGCAGGTGGGATGACCCAGCATATAGGTGCGAGCTTCTTTCCAACAGAAACACTCCTCCAAATCTGCGGCCCTCTACTTCAGAAGGTTGGCGGCTCCATTAAGGTTCCTGGTCTTCTCGTGATCGACACACCTGGGCACGAAGCGTTCAGCAACCTTAGAAGTAGGGGCGGTTCCGCTGCTGACATAGCTATACTTGTCGTTGACATTACGAGGGGGTTTGAGGCTCAGACATATGAGAGTGTTGAAATACTGTCACATAGGCGTGTGCCGTTCGTAGTCGCGTTGAACAAGATCGATAGGCTTCCAGGCTGGAGGTCTACATCAACACCCTACCTAACAGAGTCGTTGAAGAAGCAGGATAAGGCTGTTCTCGAAGAGCTTGACGTTAGGATCTATAGTGTGGTTGGTAGCCTATCCCGCTTAGGCTTCAGAAGCGAAGCATACTATCGAGTCAAAGATTTCTCGAGGGAGGTGGCGATAGTCCCGGTAAGCGCAAAGACTGGTGAGGGGATCCCTGAGCTGATTATGGTGCTCGTAGGTTTAACTCAGTACTATCTTACTAAGAGGCTTACCACATCAGAGGAGCAGACAAGGGGTATAGTGCTGGAGCTGAGGGAGGAGGCTGGCCTAGGTCTAACAGCTAACGTGATCCTGCTCGATGGCGTGCTGAAGGTAGGGGATATGGTTGCTATGGTGAAGAGAGACGGCGCCTTTAAGACTAAGGTTAGGGGGCTATTTCTACCCAAGCCCCTCGATGAGATGCGTGACCCAAGAGACCGCTTCACACCCGTCGAGGAAGTTCGGGCTGCGGCTGGTGTAAAGATAGCTGCTCCAGACCTTGAGGGTGTGCTGGCTGGCTCTCCTATAGTAGGCTTAGTCTCTGAAGATAGGTGGGAGGAGGTTAAGAAGGCTATTGAAAGCGAGGTTTCAAAGATCTTCATAAAGACCGACACGCTGGGTGTAATCGTTAAAGCCGACACCTTGGGCTCTCTAGAGGCTATAACTGATATGCTGAAGAGGCAAGGAGTACCTATTCGGATTGCTGATGTAGGTGCCGTTACGAAGCGTGATGTGATCGAGGCCTCTATGGTCGCTAAAGAAGACCCCTACTTAGGTGTAATCTTAGGGTTTAATGTTAAGATTCTACCAGACGCCCAAGAAGCTATAGAAGCTGAAAGGGTAAAGGTGTTTAACGAGTCGATCATCTACAACCTAATAGAAGGCTACACGAGGTGGGTTCAGGAGGAGAAGGAGAAGGCTGCCACCAGAGAATTCAACTCCCTAACACCCATCTGTAAGTTCAAGGTGCTTGAAGGCTTCATCTTTAGGAGAAGCAACCCAGCGATCTTTGGGGTCGAGGTTCTAGTGGGTAAATTGAGGCAGAAGGTTCAGGTTATGAATAGCGACGGCAAGGTTGTTGGTACGGTCCACCAGATACAGGATAAAGGGAAGCCGTTAGAAGAGGCTCCAAGGGGTGCGCAAGTAGCGATTTCGATGATGGAGCCGATGGTTGGTAGGCACGTCTTTGAAAACGACATCCTCTACGCCCTACCTAGGGAGGCTGAAGTAAAAACGCTGAGGGAAAAGTATCTCAATAGGCTGAGCCCTGAGGAGCAGCAGGTCCTTGATGAGATTATCCAGATAAGGAAGAAGGTGCAGCCCACTTACCCCTACTAATAAAGTAAGAAATCGTGAACTAGGGGGTTATCTGTCAAAAAACGACAAAACGTCGTTTTAATCTGTCGATAATAGACAACTTTATATAACTTAGACGTATAAGTAGGATGGGATGATAACTAACAGTAAAATTGAAATAGATGATGTCGATCTGAAAATCCTACAAGCTTTAATGAAAAACGCGAGAACAGATTTTAAAGATATAGCTTATGTTGTAGGCGTATCTGATAGGACCGTTGCGAGAAGAATAGAGCGGCTGGAGGAATGTGGTGTAATAAGGGGGTATTATGTCGACTTAGACCATAATTTGCTGTTGCAGAGTGGTATTGACCTATCAGAGCAGGATGAATATGTGCGTTTAAGTCGTGTGGAATGGGAGGAGCTTTGGAGCGCATTAGGAAAGATAATGGGTGTTGGTCTCAGTATTATGCTCTTCCACGCAGGCAGAGCTGTGGGTCTAGAGGTCGGCTCGAAGCTGCGTGCGAAATATGGTGATGTGGAATCTGCTTTGAATGTACTTCCTCTAATACTTAAAGATCGAGGCTGTAAAGAATGTAAACTAATTGAGTTTGATCGAAGTAGCTGTGTAGGTAAGTTTGAATTTGCTAAGCAAACTATTATGCCTCGTAAGCACGGCGTGGTCTTTTTAGAGTGGTTAAGAGGTATACTTCAGGGGGCTTTAGAAGCGATTACAGATAGGAGGGTTAAAGTTGCAGAGGAATCTTCATCGTTTAATTCAGTGATTTATAGATTCAGCTGCAGCGGTGAGGAGGGAAATGACAGAGCCGAGGGTAAAAACAGGTATTGACAAACTCGATCAGATACTTAGGGGTGGTATACCAAGGGGCTCCGTAGTCCTTTTAGCTGGTGGACCTGGCACGGGGAAGACTATACTTTCTGCGCGCTTTATTTACAGTGGCATAACAGATTATAACGAGAATGGTATGTATGTTAGCTTCACAGAGCCGCGTGATACCTTCAAGAGGTATATGCTTGGCTTAGGCTGGAACTTTGATACGCTTGAGAAGAAGGGTCTCTTCACCTACTTAGATCTCTTCTCTACCTCAGAAGAAGGTCTAGATTATGTGGTCAAGACTATTATGGAGCACATCTCCACTCGCAATATAAAGCGTTTGGTTATCGACTCTGTCACAGCCCTCTCAATAAGCTTGGGTGAGCGGTATAAAGTTAGGAACATCGTTTACCTTCTGAAGCAGCTTCTAAAGCAGACGGACTGCACTTCCATTTTTGTTGCTGAAGTGCCTTTCGGTTATCCTATGATGGGTATCGGAATCGAAGAGTTTGTTGTAGATGGTGTGATAGTTTTGGAGCTACAACGTGAGGGGTATGAATTTAAGCGGCTTCTTGCCGTCTTAAAGATGCGTGGGACAGATCACGATCTAAGATACTTTAGATTCGATATCCAGCATGACGTTGGTCTTAAGATAATGCCCATGATTGCCGAGTAGGGGGTGTCATATTTTGGATGATAAAGCTCTTTATGAACAATCTTGTGGTTTCTTTGAGAAGAGCTTTGCCTACCAGTATGAGGAGAATCTGAAGCGTTTCCAAGAACATCTGCAACGATGGAAAGAAACTGTAACTTATAAGAGGCTCGCCCCTACCGCAGAGCGCCTAGAGCAGATACCATTAACAGACTACCACGACTACCGAGAGATGGTGGAATTTGGAACAACTCTAGAGAGCTTTATCCAACAAGAGCCGAAAAAAGAAGGCGAACTTCTAGCAGACTACTACTATAGGCTAACTAAAAAAATCGCTCATATAGTTGAAGAAGCTTTACCATATGAGCCAGCTCTAGCTGTAAAGACAACTGGCTCCACAGGAAAGAGTAAGTGGCTGGTGCACGGCGAAACATTCTGGGAGAACTTTCGCCTAGACTCTATAGCAACCGGGATGATCGCTTGCAGCGAAAGATGGGGTGAAACGAAGCTGAAGATCGGTGACAAGGGGCTGAACGTCGTCGCACCAGTACCATATTTAAGCGGCTGGTCACTTGTTTCTGCTACCCCCTATTTCCAACCTGTGCCTCCACTGGAAGTTACAGATAATATTCCGGACGCTAGGAAGAAGTTTTATTTTGCTCTGCGAGTGATGGAAAAAGGTGAAAAAGTGGTCTGTGGTGGCGCTAACGCAGCAACATTCTATATGCTCTTTAGATACTTTACAGACCAAACAACCTTTTTCAAGGATTTATATAACTCAGTGGACTTTTGTGCTGCGAAAGTTTATTTCTTATACAGAGTTTTGAAAAGTATACTTAAATCAAGCAAGAACACAAACATCCTCGACATTTTACCGCTAAAGGGAGCTATAGTTGGAGGGGCTGATACAAAAGTTTACTGTGAATTCTTCAAAAACACTTTTGGTATTGTACCGCTACAAGTCTATGCGTCTTCTGAGGCTGGAATAGCTATGTTTGGTACACCAGATAATAAATTGGACCTTCTTCCAAACTTCCGTTCGATGTACTTCGAGTTTATCGATGATAAAGGTGAAATAGTTACTTTAGACGAAGTAAAGAAAGATGGAGTATACGAGATGGTCATTACACCTTTTGGCTCTGGTTTGGCTAGATATAGGAGTGGCGACTTGTTTAAAGTTATAAAGATAAGAGATGATGGCTTGCCACTATTCTCTTGTGAGGGGAGGAGGATAGGTGTAATTGACGTTTATAGTTACTTCAGACTTACCGAAAGAATGATTGCAGAAGCATTGGCGCAAGCTGGTTTAAGAAACTCAGATAACTGGGCAGTTATTAAGCAATCTTCCCCCCAAGAGCACCTTCACTTTCTGATGGAAAAGGAGTGGGATTATTCAGAAGCAGAAGCTGAAAAACAGATATTTAACTCCTTAATGCAAATTTCAAAAGATTTTGCAGATTATGTTAGAATATTCAGAATTAAGAAGCCTTCGCAGCTGATAAAGGTCGAGTATGTTAAACGAGGTGCATTTATGCGATACATAATGCGAGCAGCCAAGCTCGGTCTACCGCTTGGCCAACTTAAAGCACCAAAGATCATACCGATGGATAGAGTTGACATCTTTGATCTACTGAGAAGTGTGTAAGATGAGCTCAGTTCTACTTTGGTCTACACAGTATATTGCTACAGTTATAGTAAGCTCAGTAGTTTCATTCAAAATCTTATATAAGGAAACAAAGGTCTGGACGCACTATTTTCTATTTTTCTACTCACTACTAATCTCAGCTTGGTCCATTTCAGTCTTCATACATAGGATAACACCTTATCTTGAAACCTCAGAACTCTTCTATGATTTAGGTGTGGTTTTTCTCCACGTAGCTCAAGGTGTGTACTTAGGTATGGCTTTCTCAATACGTTCACCTAAGAAACGATATTTGCTTGTTAGTTTACCTGCATTTATTACGGCGATCATCTATCTTAGGTTTGTAGAGCCGCGGCTCATATATACAAGCTACGGGTGGTCATATAGCTTTCCGTGGGGTACACCCTCACAGATACTACACAGCATAATCAACCTACTCTACAACCTAGCTATTCTTCTAACTCTCTACTTTCTCTATCGCAGCGCCACTACGCCGCTATTAAAGCGAAAATTAACTGTCCTTCTATTCGCCTATTTGTTGTTCCAGTTTGTGGGCTTCTCTATCACAAACCTCCTCCTCGTAACGGGTGCCGATATACCGCCGTTTGGTGGTATTTTGCACATATTGACGTTTGTAGCTATGGGCTACGCTTTAACTCTTAAACCTAAAGTAACTCTAGCATACTTACAAGTATCAAGTCTTTCCGGCAGATATGCCCGCTTTCTAAACAAGCTGCTTGATACTTTGCCAGGCGGCGCTTTAGGTCAAAAATATCTGCTCTTCTCGCAGTTTGTGAAGGAGACCAACATAGAGCCTTATGTAAAATATGTCGAGGATCAACCCATCTTCACAGAAGATAGACCGCCAACAATAATATCGATTGTAGAAAAGACGTTAGACTACCTTTCTGAGCATAAACTTATCTCACTTCTTGACTCCTACTTGCCCGTCATAAACGCCGCCTACGCAACCTTACCAGCCGAAGAGGCACATAAGCTAGATGATGTGCTCTTAAAACGAGCAGAGTTACTTTTGGCTGGTGATGTACTGTATGGTGTGGATGGCGGAAGGCTAATGCAGAAGATTGAAGTAGATAAGAGCTTGCATAATGTCTCTGATACTGAGGCGGCTCTTAGAATCTACAAGAGGATATTACTCGCAACGTTCTCTGATTTCAAAAATGTTCTAGGTAGCGAGTTGCTTAATCGCTTACTTCTCTATGAGGTGCTAAAGGATATAGAGGTAGACGCTGATGGATACATCTCAATAGCCAAATGTTTAGTGAAGTACAAACAAGATCCACCTATTAAGATTGTAACTATCTTTAATAGCTTCCTATCATCTTCTCTCTCACAGATAACGTACATCACACCTCGGGCTGCGAGCCTTATCATAAGAAAGATTAATAGGGTTTTGACGTTGAATTGGCGTAAGGCCTCAAAACTTGGCATAATCTCCACACTTCAAACAGCTTTAGCGGATCTAACCTCTGAGCCCATAACCTTACCTTCCTTCGATGAGCCTATAACTGAAGATACATTTAAAGCATCAACCCTAATATTAGGTCAACCACTTGAAGAAAACGCTGGGAAGGCTATTCTGTTAGAATTTGCCACAACAACTACCTTAAAGCTGGTTCTCAAAAGATTGGTAGTAGAAGCTTCGGCGAAAGGTTACGAAATATTTGTATTTACAAGAAGAGGTAGTGTCATAGAAGATACACTCAGGTCACTCGATGTAAGATACATATACTTAACGCTTACAAGGCGCCCTGAATCAAAAGCAGCCACATCTTATGTCTCAGTAAAAGATCCTTCAGAAATGCTAACAGCGTTATCTGAACTAAACCTCTCAAACGTTACCCTGATAATCTTTGACAACCTAACTGATGTTATACTCACAACAGGATTCGACAAAGCATACACCTTCCTAAGACACCTAGCTGAACTCGCTGCAGAAACAAAGGCAACAATCTTACTTGGATTAAGCGCAGAGGCTCATAACAAGCAAGAACTCGCGGCCCTTGAAACTTTAGCAAACCTAACCGTAAACCTCGAAACACTAACCAAATTTTTGGAACACTAACAAAAGGTGGACCGGGGGGGATTTGAACCCCCGACCTCCCGCGTGTAATGTCACGGGGCTTGGGAGGATTGAAGCTACAAGCGAGGTCTTAGTAGCCTTCAAACGTTGGCTGTCTGATAGGGGATATAGTCGGAGAACGCAAACCGATTACCCTCAGCGTCTCAGGCACTTAGTTAAGTTAACAGGTGGCGGCGTTAACGAGGTCAGAGAGTTTCTTAAGAAGCTTAGGGATGAGGGGCGTTTCAGCAGATATTCAACCTACCTTAAAGCCGTGATAGCATATAGCCGCTTCGTGAACCAACCGAACCCCCTTTCTGACTTCAAGTTCCCACATGTCTACCAGCCGAAGCGTATCGTTGAAACCGAGGAGCTTC
>Ga0080004_1154507_pt1 | contig 65298 bp, 54 predicted proteins | sample WasSprMetagenome_FD_69207 | JGI IMG/M metagenome (GOLD analysis project Ga0080004, IMG submission 69207) | Sulfidic aquatic microbial communities from Washburn Spring, Yellowstone National Park, USA - WS (SPADES assembly) (version 2) | ecosystem: Environmental > Aquatic > Thermal springs > Hot...
TACAAATATAAATAGAATGAAAACAACCCAAGCTTCATTTACAGGAAAAGCTCAAGAGATAGCTAAAAAAAATGAACCCCAAAATACTATTAAAGACACCATATCCCAACAAGCAGAAAAAAAAGAACAACTACAAAAAGAATTAACTCAAACTCAACAACAAGAACAACTAAAACAAGAACAACTAAAGCAAGATCAAATAAGAAGGTCTCAACTATCCAATATTAACCTCCTAAAAAATAAAAACCAAACTCAACAAAAAGATTCTACCCCTCTTTATAAACAAGAACTACAATCCCTAAAAGGAGTTTTAAAAGACTGGTTATCTTCAATGCTAAATCCTAACTCCAACTTCGCTTTAATGAATAAAGTAAAAGCCGATGAAAATACCACCCAACGATTTGTTATGACCTGGTTAAATGCAGATAACAAAGCAATAGAAAACTTAGAAAAAATCCTAAATACCCAATTGATAATGAATCCTCAAAATGCTGAAATCTTTGTAAAACTACAATTAGTTAAATTAGTAAAAGATGCAAAAAAAATGGTAGAAGATTTTAACAATAATAAACTAAAAGATGTACCTAAAGGAGAAGCAGAAGAAAACCAATTTTCATCAATCGCAGCAGGAATGATGTCAGTAGCCTTTAATAAACTCAAAAAAAAGAAGAAAAAAGATTATACAGATATAAGAGAAGATATTAAAAAAGAATTAAAAGCAAGAGGTATATCAGACATTGATGAACAACCATACTATGAAAACATAAGCAGAGCCAGAAAATTATTAAAAGAAGCAGAAAAAGAACTATATGACGCTATTAAAAATGGAGCTGATGAACAAACTATTAATAAAATTATTGAAAAAATAGCTGACCTATTTTCGCTATTAGCTGAACTATATACAGCTAAATAAAAAATATTTAAAAAATATATACAGGAGGAAACATGAACACTAAAAATTACAAAACAAAATACTATCATCTATATTTTTCTATTTTTACTTTCATAATTAGTATATTAACTTTTAGTTTAATCATTTTATTAAATTTAAATATTGCTTATTCAGCTTCAATAACCTATATCCCTGAAGAATACCAACAAAACAACTATCCTAATAACACAGACAATATACCCCCCCATAAAAAATTAAAAAATAAATCAAAAAATTTTATTAAAAATAATATTAAAAAAAATTCCACAGAAAATAATAATTCCTTAAAAAATTCTTCTGAAAATTATTTATTAAATTCATACCAAAATACTCCAAAAAATTATCTCAATAATAATAAAACTAATACCATAGACTACCCATATAATAATTATAACAATACAATAATAACAAATAAAAAGTATCATAATCTGAAACTAAATATAAAAAATTTAAATAACGAAAATATACCATCCAATATAAAAATAATAGGTTTAAAAGAAAATAATAATAAAAATTACCTATCTTCATATTATGCTCAAAGTTTACTTGAAGAAGATTATTTAAAAATAATTATTTTCCCAATTAATAACAACTACCAGGAACTACAAATAGAAGGCAACTTAACTCAAGATACTAACTTAACAATAATTTTAACTCCTAAAAAATTCAATATTATATTCAATATAACAGATATATATCCAAATAAAATAAGGGATTTTGATTACAATATTACTGTCAATTCTATGGATTTTACCAAATTAACAAAAAAAGAAGATAATAAATTAACTCTAACTTTAATAGAAAACTCTCTTAACAAAAATTTAAAATTAAATGATTTAGCAGAATATAAAAACGATAACAATATTTTAATTCCCCGAAGCTTTAATTTATCAATATTTTCAAAGGGATATAAAGATGAAACAATATCGTTTAAAATAAATCCATATGCTCTAAACTTCCCAACCTATTCTAAAACATTTATACTCGAAAAAAAATTCTATATAGAGCATATTATACCTTATATATATTTGGCATTACTAATATTTCCAAGTATAGCATTAGTAATATTAGCATATTATAACAGAAATAAAATAAGAGAATCAATAAAAATACTAAATAAAAATAAAAATAAATCAGAAAAAGTAAGAAGATTAAAAGACACAATAATAAAAATAGAACAACTAAATAATACATCAGGTACCTTTAGTAATGTCAATAGCATAGCAGATGAAAACAATCCTAAAGTTTCTGATTATATTTTATTAGAAAAATTAGGAGTAGGGGCAACAGCAGTAGTATATAAAGCCCTTAACACCAAAACAAAAAACTTAGTAGCTCTAAAACTTATCCATAAACACATTCTAAATGAAGATATTATAAAAGAAAGAGTAGAAAATGAAATAGAGATAAATAAATTACTTTCACACCCAAACATAGTTAAATTAATAGATTATAATTTAGATGATAACCCTCCATATATAGCTTTTGAATATGTAGAAGGCAAAAGCTTAGATAAAATCTTAAAAGAAAAAAAGAAACTAAACATATATGAAACTATGAATATATGGATGCAATTACTAGAAGCCTTAGATTATGCCCACCAAAAAGGAATCGTTCATAGAGACCTAAAACCAGAAAATATTTTATTAAAATTAACAAACGATAATTTAGAAACAGCAACCGTTAAAATCACAGATTTTGGAATCTCAAAAATAATTAACAAAACTTTAAACATAACCCAGGATTTCGTAGGTACTCCTTGGTATATGTCACCTGAGCAAATTAAAGGTCAAAAAGTAGATCAAAGAAGCGATATATACTCCTTAGGAATAATAATTTTCCAATTATTAACAGGAAAACTACCATTTGGAGAAAGTGATAACATATATGCAGTATTTAAAGCTCATATGTTAGATAACCCCGTAGATAGTCATATATTAGAAGGAAATACAACTTATATACCCAAAGATATTGAAAAAATAATAAGAAAAATGTTAGAAAAAAACCCCAAAAAAAGATACCAAAATATAAGCGAAATCATTAATGATCTAAAACCACAATTTATTAAATATTCCACTACCAAAACAACTATATAACATAAAAATTAATTAATAATACTTATAATAGAACAAATAATAATTTAAGAAATCTAAATAATCTTTAACTTCAGTTATCTCAAAAAAATAGGGAATTTTAAGAGAATATAAATCAAGTTTATTTAAAAAATCTATAAAATTTAATTCTTTAAAATCACGAGATAATAAAATATTATTAAACTCTCTATTAATTCTAAAAAAACTAAAACCTATATACAACGTAATATATTCCCTAAAACTTACTTCATTTTTATATATATTATTTACTTTAGAAATTTTAATTAACTTATTTTTATACTTAAAGGTAAAACAATCTTTAAATTCAAAATGAGTATATGTTTTTTTATCTTGTAAAATTCTCTTATCAGAAACAAAGATAAGATTATTTACTTTATTATTAATTAAAACTTCTAAAACAATATCTAAGTAATTATAAAATTTACCAATAAAGGAATCACAGTTTAACATAAAAAATAAGTCACTATTAAGTATATAAGATTTTAACTTATCAATAGTTTTAATATGTCCTAATAAGTTAGGCTCAAATAAAAAATTAATTATTCCCTTATTTATATATTCTTCATAAGAAGAACTTATATAACTAAATATCTCAAAAGCTTTATAATGTAGATTAACATAAATTTTTAAAGACTTTATATTTATATTCCTTAAGCTCAGTAAATTATGTAAGTGTAAATCTATTAGTTTCTTATTATAAATGGGAATTAATGGTTTAGGTATTTCTTTATATAATTTATACGAATTTCTAAATCTACTTGAATAACCTGCGCTAAATATAATAACAAATAATCTCATAATTATTTCTTTATTTTTTTAATGTCAATAACTAACATATCTTGAGAAATAACAAATATATTTCTTACCTCCTTTATCATATAACTTTTTGAATAATCAATATTATTTTTAAGTTGTAAAAAATATTTCTTTTTAGTAAAAACTAAATAATTATTTTCTTTTATATCATTTAAGATATTTAGAAAATCTTGTAAATAATTTATATCTATACTTATAGTTCTTTCTTTTTTATTAAAATATAAATTATAGAAACTAACACCAGCAATATCACCTACTGTAATTATTTCTTTATTACTTGAATTCTTAATAATCTCTATAAAATCTTTACTCAAAACTTTAAAATTAATATCATCTAAAATATAACGATAAAACAAAACAACTTTAATAAATGTAAAAACAAATAGTAAAAAAGAAACATAAGATTTTAAATAATTAAAATAAAAAATAAAAGCAATCAAAATTGTAAAAAACAAATTTAAATAAATAAGATTAAAAATAATTTCATCTTTATTAAGAAAACCTAAATCGTTTAGTTTAAAATCTAAAATTAATAAAATAATAGAAAACAAAATAGAAAGTATAAAAAAAACTCCTAAATTCAATTTAGAATTGAATTTATAACTATTTTCTATAATTTCTTTAATGAAAGCAATAATTAACAAAGAAAGAGGTAAAAATATTGGCATAATATAATGATGAACTTTCCCCTTAGATAAACTATAAAAAACAAAAACAAAAATAAAAATAAAAATTAAATAAAGATAATGCTCATTATATTTTTTCAAACTTATCTTATTTAAATTAGCCAAAATCAAAGAAATCAATTCCCAAATAGGAATCATATTAATAATAATAACAATAAAATAAAAATAAATTGGATTTAGATGCATATTTGAAGCACCAGTAAATCTACCAAAATTATGTAAAAATAAAAAATTTTTAATAAATTTTCCATTAGTAAATAAATAAACAAGTATAAACCAAGTATAACCTAAAATAATATGCCCTATCCAACCTAATATTACTTTTCTATTAAAAAATACATGAAAAATCTGTTTTAAATTATATTTATTATATAGTAAGAAAATCAAGATTGGTCCAAGGATAACAATATAAGATACAATCCCTTTACTAAAATTAGCTAAACCTAAAAAAATTAAAAATAAATTTAAATAAAAATAATTACTAGTTTGATAAAATCTATAAAATGTGTAATAAGAAATTAAAATAAAAAAAGTAAATAAAGGTTCAGGTACAAACGCCTTAGCTTCAACAAAAATATTTACAAACGATACAAACACAACTACACTAAAATACCTATAAAAAATATTTTCAAATAAAATATTAGCAAATTTAAAAACAATGATAGTAGATAAAAATACAGAAAAACCAGAAACTAATCTATAACTAACTTCAATATCTAAATTCAATTTACTTGATAATATATAAAATATATTCGCAATATAATAAAGCAAAACAGGTTTATCATATCTTATATCTCCATTATAATAAGGAACAATCCAATTGTATAAGTTATTTTTAAAATACATATAATAAGTAGCAAAAGCATTTCTACTTTCATCTGGATAAGTAAAATATAACAAATTAATTCCCTTTAACAAAAACAAAAAAATTATACTCCAAAAAACCAAACTAAATAAAAAATAACTATCCAACGTGATCCTAAAAATTGTTTATATTCTCCTTCCCCCAAAGAAAATTATACACAGAATATTTTTCTAACAATTAAAAAAAAATTTTATTATTCTAAGTAATGTTATTTTAAGTATTGTTTAACAAATTCTATTATTTTATTAGCGATATTTTTAGCATTTTCAGCAATTTCTTTTCTATAGACTTTAAAAGGTGGTTGTAACATATTAGCCCCAGGATATCTAGAAGTAATATAATGTTTATCTAATTCCATACTTAGGTCAAATAGCTCTTTATTAACTGTTATTTTTTTTGATAATTCTTCTAATAAAGAAAAAGCAGAATGCCTAAAAGATTCAAGGTTATTTTTTTTTAGTAAAGCTTTCAAAACTTTAACAGTAGCTTCTTGATAACAAAAGCACGCCCATTCATAATAATTATTATTATAACAAAAATCAGCTACTTCCAAATCTCTTAGTCCCTGCTCATACCAAGCTAAATATACTTCTTTAGATTTACTCTTAAATTTTTTTTCTTTCACTAAAATCACCTTCCAATAAAAAATACTTAGCCAGGAATTATTTTTATATAAACCTTCCTAATTCTAGGACCATCAAATTCACAAAAAAATATCCCCTGCCATGAACCTAATATAACCTTAGAATTCTCAATAATAAGTGTTAAATTATTACCAATTAAAGTAGATTTTATATGAGCATCTGAATTACCTTCAACATGATAATAATCATAATCTAAAGGTACATTTCTTTTATAATACTCCAAAACATCCTTCTTAACCATAGGATCCGCATTTTCATTTATAAGTATAGCTGCAGTAGTATGAGGCACAAAAAGAACAGCTATCCCATTTTTAATCCCACTCTGTTCTATCTTCTCCAATACTAAATCAGTTATATCTATTAAATCTTCTCTTAATTTAGTACTTATTTTTAATTCTATTAACATACTCTCTTTCAGCTTTTTTTATTATTCATTAATTAATTAAATAATCCTCTTAAAACCAAATATTAAAATATATATTAAGGAACCAACTTATAAATAGAATTAAGATTTCTATATTTTTCATTATAACCTAACCCATAACCAACTAAAAATTCAGTCCCCTCAATATCAAAATAATAAAAATCCGGCTTAGCTATACTATTAGGATATTGTTTTAATACTAAACTAACAATAAATATAGACTTAGCACCCCTAATCCTTAAAGCCTCTTTTATAAAATTAACTTCATATCCCGTATGAATAATAGTAGCACATACTATCACATTTTTATTATTAACAGGTAAAAATATGTCCTTTTTTATAGCTAATTCCTTAATATTATTATATTCAAATATCTTTTCCAAAAATATATAATCAAATATCAAATTATGCCTAATTTGCTTAGATAAATCAACACTAAAAGGAATACCCTCCTTCATCACTGTTATAAAATACCATTCATCTTCATAATTCTCATCTAAAAAACTATTTAACTTATTAGCAACATAAGATACTCCTTTCTGAATTTCTTCTTCTGAAATTAATTTTAATAATTTAAAACTCATAAATTATCAACTATTAAGCAATCACTTAAACTATTGATTACTATTTATTTTTTTAGAAAAATAATCAGTTAAGTTAATTAAAGTAGAATTAGGATAATAATGAGTTAGTATTTGAACATAGCTATATCCAGCTTTAGCCATATAATTTGCTCCATATTGACACATACCCACCCCATGCCCATTACCTTTACCTTCAAAAACCACCCAATCCTCTTTAATACTTACTTTATCTATAAACGGACTTTTTATTCTATAATTCAATAGCTTCCTTAACTCCCAATTATATATACTATAATTAGCAAAAGTATTATTAACAGTTTGATAAATAAAAGTAGTTTTAAATGAACTAACAGAAATAGAACTAATTGAATAAACTTCTCTTTTAGTATATTTTTTCAACAAATCCTTTATTTCATATAAACTAATTTTAGAAACCCAAGTATTTCCAGGATAAAAACATTTAACAGAAGATAAATAATAATCTTCTTTAGATACTCTTTCAGCAAAAGGTAAATATCCATCAATAGTAAATCCTCCACAGTTAGAATGATATAAAGCCCAAATAGGCTCATTATTAAAAACTAAGATCATACCTTTAGTAGAATCCACTGCTAAATTAGTAGTATCTTTTTCATAATCAATCCCATAATAAGCTTGATCCAAAACAGTAGAATAAACATCAAAAACCTCGTTTTTAGATCTCCTAATTAACATCATTTTAATAGTATAAGTTCTTGCAGCAATAGCTTGTGCTTTTAAAGCCTCTATACCCCAGGTATATGGCATCTCAGATGGAACAACCGACTTTAAATAATCCTCTAAATTCACATAATTAATTAAATAATGTTTATGATCTTTAAAAATTATTCTCATTATTCCTCTGTATTTCCTATTTTTATACTCAATAAAATCATTCGATAAAACTAAAACATCACCTATATCCTCAAAGTTAACAGAATACTTATTCTCAGAATAATAATAATCCAAATAAGGATAATCATAAACTATTGATAAAAAATTAAATAAATTATTAGAGCCTTGATAAATAGCAGGATATTTCTTTAAGGAATATCTTAAACTTATATTACTCCCTCTTAAATCAATCCTATCCTTAATATTCCCACTATCTATTAATACTCTAATAACATCATAATTTTCTTGATTTAACAATGATATAAAATTGGATTTATAAACATTATAACCATATGAAGAAACTCCTAAATAAAAGTAAAGAACTATAAAATTAACAATAAAAAAAATCCTTAACATCATATACATAATAAATAATTTTTAATCTTGTAATATAAGTTTAACTTTTCTTTTAATACGTTGAATAGCATTATCTACCGATTTAATGCTTTTACCTATTCTACTTGCAATTTCTTTATAACTATATCCTAAGCTCCTATATTTTAAAATTTCTTTTTCAATAGGAGTTAATTTTTTTAATATTTTTTCTCGTTTATCTTTATAATCAAAATTAACAGAAGCTATTTCATCAGAAGATAAATAACTAGATATAGAAGGTATATTAGAAGATATTTTAGAGTGTTCTAAATATTCTTCCAATCTTCTTTCAGCAAATTCCTGATCCTTATTTAAAGTAGATTCCAAAGAAACAGCTCCCTTTAAAATCTTATGCTTATTCCTATTTAAAGCTTTAATATAAGCATAAATATGCCTTTGAATACAAACATTAGCAAAAGCATAAAAACTACCTTTATTCCTATCAAAATCTCTTATAGCACTCAAAAAACCTAAATAAGCTTCTTGTAAAATATCATCCCTTTCTTGAGCATTAACTATATAAAACAATAAACTCTTAGATAATATAACATTTTTATATCTTTTAATTAAAACATCCAACGCCTCTTTAAAGCCTTTTTTATACAAATCTACTAACTCCTCATCTTTTAGATCCTTTAACCTATTTTCTTCAAAAAAATCCTGTTTTATCTGATTTAGTAACTTATCTTCTGAATCATTTATTAAATAAGTATTATTATTAGATTCTTCTATTTGTTTATCAATACTATTAATTTCATTTTCAATATTAGTTTTATTTTCAATTGCTTTCATGTTTAACTTATCAGTATAATCACTTTCTATTTTAGTTTCATTCTGTTTTTCTATAGTAGTTTTTTCTTTTTTTTTAGATTTTTTATTCATATATATTTTTATCCTTTATTAATAATTAAATTTTGATCAAAAGATTTTTTTTCATCATACTCAAAATATTCATCCATTCTAACTACATCAACATTATTATATAAAGCAAATTCATAAGTATTTTCCATTTCGATAACTTTAGTAGGACAAACCTGCTCACATAATCCACAAAATATACACGCACTAACATTTATCTCAAATTTATCAACAATAGTTCTCCCCAATTCATCTTGAATTACTTCCATTCTTATAGCCTTAACAGGACAAACACTTGAGCAGTACCCACACGCTATACAAACTCCACTTTCACAACTTAAACATCTAATTCCATCTTCTAAAGCATAATCTTCCAGAATTACATTATTTTTTACATATTCAGGTAATTTAGCCATAAACCCCCCTTTTTTATAAAAATAAAAATTAACTAACCTTTAATACCTCCGATTTCCTTAGAATTTTGTGAACATTTAAAGGCCCTAAAACTTTTTGAACTTCAAAATCTAAAACTGGAGGTAATTCATTAGTCAAATACATATGAATTTTTTCAGCAGTTCTATTACCACTTGCTAAAGCCACTATAGCAGGTTGAGGTCCATAACAAGCTTCACCTGCAGCAAATATCTTAGGTCTTGAGCTTTGCCCAAATTTATATACAAATCCATTTGCCATAACATCAAACCCATCTACCACTATTTCTCCTCTTAAACCTACAATATCTTTAGGAGCAAATGGAATTTCTATATCCCTTGAAACAGCTAAAATAATAGTATCACATTCTATAACAAACTCTTCATTAGTTTTAATTAATTTTTTCCTGCCATTACTAAGCACAGGCCCCCATAAACACTTAGCTACTTTTAATCCTTTTATATTATTATTCTCATCAATAACTACTTCAGTAGGCATAACTGAACAAATAAAAGTTATATTATCATCTTCTTCTGCTTCTACTTTTTCTTCCTCAGCTACAGGTAAATCCTCACGAGTCAATAAATCTACAATAAATACTTCATCAGCGAAAACTTTTTTACAAGTTCTAGCAGCATCAATACCTGTTCCTCCCCCACCAATAACTACTACCTTTTTACCGATTTTATAACTCCTTATACCTAAATTCCAATCTTCTAAAAACCATTCAGCTTGAATTAATTCAACTTTATCAGCATTTTTTAAATTAAGTTTTCTAGGTTTAGTAGCACCCGCTGCAATAACTACTGCATCATAATTATTCTCCAATTCACTAAATAATATTCCACTACCTTCTTCTAAATAATTTATAGACTCATTTAAATCTTTTATATCATTATAAGATACTAACTTAAATTTTTCTTTTTGTTCTTCAGAAATAATAGTAGCATTATAAAAAATTCTACCATTCTTTGTAAAAGTAACTAAATTCTCATATTCTTTATTCATAATATCTTTATCTAATCTAAAAAAAGCTACAGCAGAATAGAGATATCCACCACAAAAATTATGTTTTTCAAATAAATCAACTTTATGCCCATATCTAAGTAATCTATGAGCACAAGCTATACCCGCAGGTCCCGCACCAATAACTGCTATCCTTTTATTACTTTCTTTACCTACTATAGTAAAATTATATCTTTCCTTATTTTCTAAGTTAACTTTTAAATTATACTCACTAATAGCTTTCTTAATTAATCTAATAGCAATGGGCTTATGATCTTGAACACCCCTACTACAAGTAGTCTCACACGGAGCAGTACAAAGATTTCCAAAACACATAGCAGTAGGATTCTGAGTTCTTTCTATATTTAAAGCTTGTAAAAACTTTCCTTCACTAGCTAAGACTACATATCCCCTAGCATCAACATTAGCAGGACATCCCCTAACACACGGAGGTAAATTAAAAGATCTATACATATTTTCACTTCTATTATAAATAGTTTGTAAAGTATTAAAAGCTCTAACTCTAACTTTTCCACGCCACCTAGAAAAAACTTCTTTAACTTTTATAGGATAGTTATAAGTATAAGTTGGCTCTTTTAAAAAATATTTAGAAGTAATTTTAAGCCCATCTATTAATCTCTTTAAAGAATCAGCTAAATAATTTAAAGAACTTAACATTAACAAATCACCTCAATTCTTACTTATTTAATTATTCTAAAACTAATCTCCAAAAACCTCTTAATTAAGTACTATACTTCTTATAAAAAATGGGCACATTTTTATATTTACTAGATAAACTAATTTTCTTAATAGCAGTTAAATAAATAATAACTAAAAAGAAAATCCAATTAAATAAAGGAAAAATAAAATTATTGTTAAATAAACTTAAAGATAAAATCAAATCAAAAGAAGAAAACATAATATTAATTAATGTAATAGGAATAAAAGCCTTCCAAGCTAAATTCATTAAATGATCTAACCTTATCCTTGGATAAGTCCATCTAAATAGCATTATTAAACTCAAAACAATAAAAGCCTTCAAAAATAGCCATATAACATTACTATTAGCTAGTATTATTAATTGAAAAATATTGCTTGGTAAATAATTAGATAAAATATTAAAAAAAGCAACAGGAATTAAAGAATCTCCACCTAAAAATAAAATAGAAATTATAATACTATTAAAGAATAAATAACCATATTCAGCTAAATAAAATAAAGCAAAAGTCATAGAAGAATATTCAGTAGCAAAACCAGAGACTAATTCGCTTTCCGCTTCCGGTAAATCAAATGGTGCTCTATTATTTTCCGCTACCATAGACCATAAGAAAATAATAAACATTAAAGGCTGATAAAATACCAACCACCCTATTTTATCTTGGATTTCTATTATTTTAACAACTTCAAAACTACCTACAAATATAATAACTGATAAAAAAGATAATAACAACGGAATTTCATAGCTAAGCATTTGAGCAACTGTCCTTAAACCACCTAACAAAGAATATTTATTATTAGAAGCCCACGCAGCTAATACTAGCGAAATTACCATATAACTTGATATAGCAAATATAAATAATAAACCTATATTTAAATCTTTAATCATAATAAAATCTCTACTAAAAGGCACTATCCCAAATACAATCATAACCGTAGAAAAAGCTAAAATAGGGGATAATAAAAATAAATAAGGATAAGAAGTCTCTGGTATCATAATCTCTTTTTGGATTAATTTAATAACATCAGCAATAGGCTGTAAAATCCCTCCTAAAAATATATTTTTACTCCCTATATCAAGTAAAAAAGGTAAATTAACAACAGTAGGCCCCATCCTACCCTGAATCTTAGCTGAAAACTTCCTTTCCCACCAAACCTGAACAATAACACTACCCATTAAAACCGTTAATATAACCAAAATACCAACAATAGAATACATAACATAACTAAACCAATTAAAATTACCAGGAATAATTAAAAATGTTTTTAATAAAGAAATAATGCCTAATTTATCTAAAATAAAAACCAAAATAAACGCTATAATTAATAAAAAAACAGCTAAAACAACATAAAAACCAATAAAAAATAAAGTAAATCTGAAAAAACTAAATATTTGATTTAATGGATTCATTATTATTTACACCTACCCTTACAATATCTATTTCCAATTTCTGAATTACTTTATTAAAAATTTCAAACTCATTAATGCCATAAAAATCGTACAATTCTTTAATAGAACCATGCTCAACAAAATAATCACCCCATCCAATTCTTAAGATATTCATTTTTTTATCATAAAAATTATCATTATAATATTCTAAAACAGCACTTCCAAAACCACCTGCCAATACATTATCTTCTAAAGTTAATATCAAATCATAATCTATTAAATCATTTAAAACATTACTATCTAAAGGTTTAATACTTATACAATTATACCATTTACAATAAACATCATTATCTTCTAATAATTGTATAAGTTTAGGAATAAATCTATTTAATCTTCCAGTAGCTAAAATAGCTACTTTTTTAGAATTTTTTTTATGTTCCTTTGTTTCATAATTTAAAACCCACTTATATAGATCAATAGTAGAAAACTTATCTAGTGGATAGATACCTTCAATATTATCCCTGGGATATCTTACAGCAGTAGGTTTATCCAATTTTTGTAACACTGTATAAATAATATTTCGTAATTCTAATTCATTAGAAGGAACAAAGATTTGGAAATTAGGTATCATTCTTAAATAAGATAAATCAAATACGCCATGATGAGTAGGCCCATCTTCTCCTACAATCCCTCCTCTATCTAATACAAATAAAACCGGAATATTTTGTAATGCCACATCATGAATTAACATATCAAAAGCTCTTTGTAAAAAAGTAGAATAAATACATACAACAGGTTTTAATCCTTTTAAAGCTAATGTACTAGCAAAGATAACAGCATGTTCTTCTGCTATCCCTACATCAAAAAACCTATCAGGAAAAGATTTTGAGAAATTAATTAATCCGGTTCCAGAAGGCATAGCAGCAGTAATAGCAACTATCTTTTCATCTTCCTTAGCTAATTCCACAATAGCTTCCCCAAAAACATCAGTATAAGTTTTTGTTTTTTTATCCCCTGAATTTGTAGATTTTTCTACTTTCAAGCCCTCATCAGTAGAAAAATATATAAAATTAGAGATTTTTAACTTTCCTTTAGATACTCCATGCAATTTCTCTTGATGTTCTTGTGCTTCTTTTGAACCTCTCCCTTTCTCAGTTAATACATGAATAATAACTGGTTTTTCTAATTTTTTAGCAAAAGAAAATACTTCATCCAATAACCTAATATTATGTCCATCAACAGGCCCAATATATTGTATCCCAAACTCCTCAAAAATAACTCCAACAATTGAAGGAGAAATAATCTTAGTAAAACCTTCTTCAAACCAATTTTTTGTATCAATTAAAAAATTTTTTACTAAACTATTAACAGGTAATATATTTATAACTTCATCTACTTTTTTTTCAACTTTAATTAAAAAAGGATTATTCCTAAGTTTTTTTAAATAAATAGAAAAAGCGCCTACATTGGGAGCAATCGAAAACTCGTTATCATTAAGAACTATTATTAACTTAGAAGGGTATTGTGCTATATTATTAATAGCTTCAAAAGTAACTCCACAAGTTAAAGCAGCATCACCTACAACAGAAACTACATTATAATCTTGTTTTAAAATATCCCGAGCTTTAGCGTACCCTAAAGCAGCACTTAAACCTGTACCCGCATGTCCAGCTCCGTAATGATCAAACTTACTTTCTTTTATCTTAGAAAATCCTGATATTCCCTTAAAAGTCCTTAAAGTATGAAACATTTCTTTCCTATCAGTTAATATCTTATAAACATAACTTTGATGAGAAGTATCAAATACTATTTTATCTAACTCAGGATTAAAATTCCTCAATAAAGAGATAGTTAACTCAACTACTCCTAAATTACTCCCATAATGTCCCCCATTATGATAAACCACTTCAGTTATAAAATCCCTTATTTCCTTTGCTAACATCTCTAACTGATTATAATTAAAATCATTCAAATTCTTATAATTAGCATATTTTAAATATTTAGTATTTTCAAAATTAATTTGATTCATATCAATTTTAACCCCCTTAAACTATTAATTTTATTATTTATATCCTCAATAATGGAATTAGGTACAAATTTAGAGATATCTCCTTTAAAGTAAGCTATTTCTTTAACAAGTGAAGAACTTAAGTACATATAAGCGTAATTAGTCATAAAAAAGATAGTTTCAATTTCATTATCAAAGCTACTATTAACTATATATTGCTGGAATTCATATTCAAAATCTGAAATAGCTCTTATTCCTTTTATTATATATTTTAAATTATTTTTTCTTAAATAATCTACCAATAATCCTTCATATACATCTACTTCACAGTTTAATAAATTAAATTCTTTTAAAGCCTTTTCTATTAAAATTTTTCTTTCAAATATATTAAATAATCCTTGCTTTTTAGGATTAATCATAACTAAAATAATAAGCTTATCAAAAAGATTAATTCCTCTTTTAATTATATCAATATGTCCTAAGGTTATAGGATCAAAACTACCAGGATAAACCGCTATTTTCTTCATTAGCTATTATTTATTATCCAGAAATAAGAAATTCATCATCAGAGGATATTCTCTTTGTTTCTTTTTTAGATTCTGGAGTCTGTTGTTGAACCTGAGTTTCTTTAGCCTTTCCTTGATTTTCTAACCTACTTTGTATTTCTTGAACTCTTCTTATTTCTTCAGGAGTCAATTGTCTAACAGTTAAAGGATACTCTATTACTTTTTCATCATTAAGATAAACCTCAACTTTATAATCTCCAAATTCATCAAACATCATATCCCTAAATAAATTTACCATTAACTGAGGAATATTAAAACTCTTTAATTCAAAATCCTGTTTACCTGTAGATACCAATAAATTTCCAGAAGGCTTAATTAACTTAATTTCCTGAGTAAAACTACCTTCTCCATTAGACCATCCATTAGCAATATAAAATGAAACTGGTGCATTAGGAAAAGGTAATTCATAAAATACGTAAGAAAATACTGGTGGTTTATCCTCAGTTTCTATCTCCAAGCATGGAATAGAAAATTGTAATACTGGTTTTTTCATAATTTACCCCCTTTAACTTATTACTTCTCCATTTCCATTTTTACTTTTTAGATTCTCGTTTAATAAATCTAAACTCCCATCTTTAAGAGCTACTAATTTATTTAAACATCCATCCATACTTTCCTTTAAAAACAATGTATATTTTTTAAAAAATACTTGATAATAATCTTCTTCTACATTAAAACTATTTTCTATTTCACTTAATTTTTCTAATAGAATTGTTAAATAATACTTTGTTTCTTTTACTAAATCATTTCTTAAATTTTTTATTTGAGTTATATCATTTTGAAGTTTATCTAAGACTTTTTTAATCTCATTTTCAATAGTTAACTGAGTTAATTGAGCTTTTTTGATTATATTCTCTGATTCCAGTTTAGCTGATTGTATTATTTCATTTGCCACTTTCTTAGAAGTAATCAATGACTCTTGAATAGTATTCTCAAGTTTTTTATAATGTTCTAATTCCTTAGTTAAGTATTCTACTTTATTTTTTAGCTCTATATTTTCTTTCCATATTTTAGTATAATATATATTAAGTTGTTCTAAAAATTCATCTACTTCGTCTTTATTATATCCCTTAAAAGAAGTACTAAATTTAATACGCGCTATATCAGCAGGAGTTAAAATAGAAAAATCATTATTAAAAGAATCTTTCATTTTATAAAACCCCTCTAAAAAATAATTTAAATATCATACAGTTAATCTCCATCTACCTTTTTGTATTCTTCTTTTAATTATTTTTCTTCCACTTTTAGTAGCCATCCTTGACAAGAATCCATGTTTTTTCTTCATCTTTCTATTATTAGGTTGGTAAGTCCTTTTAGACATAATTTATTTCCTCCTTCTTTTATTTATTTTCATTACTTATTTTTTATTATTCTAATTAGCTAATAATTCTATTGCCTTATTTAATTGAGTATCCTTATCAGATCCAAAATCAACGGGATTAGAATCATTAAATTCAACTTTATAATCTAAACTCACTTTATCTTTAGAAATATCTCTATTGGATAAAGTATAATATTTAGCAATAGTTAATTTTAAAACTCCGCCATCCATAAGATTAAATAAAGTTTGAACACTATTCTTACCATAAGAAGGTAATCCAACTATTTTTACTTCCTTATTTAAATCCTTTAGAGCTTGAGTTAAAATTTCAGCAGCACTTGCAGTATAATTATTAACTAAAATAACAACATCAGCATCTATTTTCTCCTTAGAATTAGTATAATATTCTTTTTCTATCCTATCTTTAGATTTAAGATAAACTGCTAATTTTCCGTTCTCTACAAAATAAGATACTATATTAACTGCTTCATCTAACAATCCCCCACCATTATTTCTTAAATCAATTATAATTTTTTTAGGTCTATTTAATTTATTATAAGATTGTAAGAATTCCTTAGAAGTCTCTTTATTGAAACTACTTATTCTTATATATCCTATTTCTACTCCATTCTTAGTTATTAATTTTTCTTTTGTACTTTTTATATGAATAATATCTCTAATTATTTTAAAATTAATTAAATCTTTTCCTCTTCTTATAGTTAAATTAACAGGCGTTCCTTTAGGACCTCTTATCATAGATTGAACAGTATCAACAGAATAATCTTTAACACTTTTATCATCAACTTTAACAATCTTATCTCCAGGTTTTAATCCAGCTCTATAAGCTGGCGTATCCTCAAAAACATCTATAATAGTAATTTCCCCATCTTTATCTTTAACAGCAGACATAGCAACTCCAATACCACTAAAATTACCACCACTAATTCCTTCATTAAAAACCTTATATTCTTTAGGTCCCATATAATTAGTATAAGGATCTAACGTAGAACAATAAGTATTTAAAACAAATTTAAAATATCCTGGATAAGTCTTTAAATATTTATTCAAAGTACTATAAATCTCGATTTGATTTTGTTTTAAATTACTTTTACCTAAACTCTTAGTAATATCAACATTTTGATCTTTAATTTGATTATAAATCTCATTAACTTTAGTTTCAAATTCACTAAGATAATCCTTTAAATTATCAGAGTTTAGTAAAGAAACATTAACATTGTATCCTATATAACTTAAATTATTTTTAACCTTAATTAATGTTTTATTTAATTTATCTTTGATACTAAAATCTTCAGGGAAATATTTATAAGAATAAGCAATAACTTGCCTAAAAAGCTCAAAATCAGCTCTACCTATATCTACTTCCTGACTAATTGTTTTTCCATCATTATCCTCCAAATTTCCTTCACTTTTTATCTTCATTAAGTTAAATACAAATAAAATCCCAAAAATTAGCAAAATAATACTTAAATAGAATATAATATTTTTTAGTTTTTTTAACATATATTTCCCCTCTATTCTATATCTTATTTCTACTTTTAATTACTTACGCCCTAACATTATTATTTTTTAAAATATCAGAAAATTCTTTAATTTTACTAATAACATTATGAATAACCCAGTCAGGGGTAGATGCTCCAGCAGTTATACCTACTTTATCATGATAACTAAACCAGTTTATATCCAAATCTTTTTCATTTTCTATATGATAAGTCCTATAACAATACTGTTTAGCTATTTCAAATAGTTTTTTAGTATTAGAACTACTTTTTCCTCCAATCACAATCATTATATCAACATTAGGAGCTAATTTATGTACAGCATCCTGATTTTCATCAGTAGCATAACATATAGTTTTAAAATATCTAACTTCAGGAATAAAGCTAATTAACTTAGAAACTATTTTTTGAACTTTTTCTATTTTCTCAGTAGTTTGAGAAACAACAGCTATCTTTTTTATCTTAGAAAAATCAATTTGATTTAATTCTTCTTCATCTTTTATAATAAAATAAGGTACGTTATTATCAATATAACCAGTAACCCCAATTATCTCAGGATGATCAGCTTTACCTATAATTAAAATTGGATATCCTTCCTTTGACATTTTTTCTACTATCTTATGAACCTTAGTAACATAAGGGCATGTACCATTTATCACTTTTAAGTTAAGTCTTTTAATTTCATCTAAAATATCTTTTCTGACTCCATGTGTTCTAATAACAACAGTATTTATTTTTTTTTCTTTTAATTTTTGTTTTAATTCTTCAAGATTATTAACATAAGTTATACCTTTTTGATTAAAATAGTTTATAACATCGTTATTATGGATAATAGGCCCAAAAGTGATAGCATCAATTGAATTTTGATCAACTAATTTTTGGGTTTCATTAACAGTTCTTTTAACCCCAAAACAAAATCCCATTTTTTCAGCTAATATAATTTCCATAAAGCCCTTCTTAACATTACTTACCTTATTTTTTTAAGTATTTTATTTTCCCAAGATTACTTATTTGTTTTACTAAAAAAGATACTTTCCCTTCTTTAAATTTTTAACAAAACTATACTGAAACCCTTTTTACCTTTATACTATTTAATATTAATTATTATTATCTATAACTTTTTAGTGAAAAATTCTAATTAATTAACCTGCACTTATAATCCTCTTTTATATAGAAAAGAGTAGATAGCTTGTAAAACTTCACCCAGACCTTTAGCAATAGGGTTTCTTGCTTTATCATCAAGTTTAACTAAGCTATCTATAAATTCTTTTTCTCTTAATTCATATTCTTTTTTTATTTGTTGTACTTTAGCTAAAACAGCAGCCTCCTTTTCAGGATCCACCTTACTTGCTTCTTCTAAATAGTTTATTATATTTAACAATTCATTATTATCTAACCAAATACCCTCACACCTATCACACGAGTCTATATAGATATTAGAAGTATACATATATTTATATTTACTCATCTCAATGTTACACTTAGGACATTTAAGAATAAGATCCTTAGTAAAACCTTGTTCATTTGAAGCTGTTTCACTGGTTTCATTTTGCACTTTTAAACTATTTAATTTATTATAAAAACTCTCTACAGTTTGTTTATCTAAGGATACAGCATAACCCAATTCCTGTTTATCAAACCATATCCCTCCACAAGAATTACATACATCCAATTCTATACCTTCTAATACCATATTTTGTAGCAAAACTTCTTTAGAATTAGTTAAACATCTAGGACAAAACATTTATAAATCACCTCTTTAACCAAACTATAATTAAACTACACTCCTTTATTAAACTCTAATTATTTACCCCTTTAGCACATTAATTAAAGGTTTTTTATTATAAATAGATACTTGTAGATAATTCTAAGCTATATAGGTTACTTTTTTATTTTTATTAAAAAAATACAGCTTTTTATTAAATTTAAAATTTTAATTTTATAATTTATTATCTTTTTTATAAGATCAATTAATTTAAAAATTAGAAAGTATCAGGATAGGATAAACCTACCAAAATAATAGCTAACATAACTAACCACCACCAACTCATTTTTTTCACCCCCTAATTTTTTACTATTGTATTAATTTTAATGGACACTTTTATATTCTATTTATAAAAGTAAAATCCTTTTTAAAATTAAAAGAAGCAATATAAAAGAAAAAGAGCTAAATATAATATTAAAAAAAACTTACTTTTTAGTAGTTAAAAAGTTAATAATATCAGCTGCTAAGTTAGCAGCATATTCTCCTCCATATCCTCCACTACCTTCCAAAGAAACAACTAAAACATACTCAGGTTTATTATAATCAAAATAGCAAACAAACCATGTATTATTTAATCCTTTAGGGTTATTAGAATTAGCAGATACTTCAGCAGTGCCAGTTTTACCAGCTACTACATATTTTTTCACTTTATATTTAACAATACTAGCAGTTCCAAAATCAATTGCATTCTTCATTGATTTTCTTATTATTTTTAATTTTTTTTCATTTATATTAAGTTTTATAACTTTAGGTTTAGAATCCAAATTAATAAAAGGGGTTACTTTATAACCTGTAGCAATAGAATTAACAACAACAGCCATCTGAATAGGGGTAACCAAAACCATACCTTGCCCAATAGAACTATTAACATCATCCCCTTTAGTCCATTCCTCTTTTAAATATTTCATTTTAAACTCTTTAGTAGGTATAAGACCTTTTGTTTCATAAGGTAAATCAATACCTGTTAAATTATTTAGTCCCAACATGAAACAATATTTTGATAATTTATCAATCCCTAGTAAATAACCAAGTTTATAATAGAAAACATCACAGGAATATGCTAAAGCAGTATAAATATCCAAATATCCATGTCCTGATTTATTAAAACAATAAAAAGGGTGGTTACCAACATAAAAAACTCCCGGACAATATATCTTCGTTTTATCGTTAATAATATTTTCACTTAAAGCAGCTAAAGAAGTTACAATTTTAAAAGTAGAAGCTGGCGGATATTCCCCCGAAATAGCCCTATTTAAAAAATAAGAAAAACCTGGGTATTTCTTTAGTATATAATTATAATCAGGATTTAAAGTATTTGGATCATAAGATGGATAACTAACTAAAGATAAAATCTCACCATTAGTTTTCATTAAAACAACAGAACCTCCTACTGGCTGATTATTTTTTATACTTAAATTATCACATAATTTTTTTAATTCATTATAAATATATAATTGAATATCAATATCAATAGTGGTTTTAAGGTAAAAATTATTAACAGGTTCTGATTTATCCAAAACTTTATAAGGAGTTCCATCAGGCTCTATTTGATATTTAATAAACCCTAATTTTCCTCTTAATAAATTATCATACTGCTTTTCTAAGCCGTCTTTTCCAGTATAGTCATAGTAAATTAACTCTGGATTATTTTTAATTTCTTCATAAGAGGGCATATTAACAAATCCTGTTATAAAAGCAGCAGCAGACTTATAAGGATAATATCTATTATAAAAAACTTCAACATTAACACCATATAAATAATATAAATTCTCAGTTATAAATGAAATATCATTAATATTTGGATTTTTTTTTAGAATAACTTTATCCAAATATGATTTAGAAATTTCTTGTTGAATATCTTTATTAAAGTATTTACTTAGATTATCTATAATATTCATTCTATTACTTTTGTTTAGCAATTGTAGCTTAGATTTTTGTAAAGTTATACAAAATTCTGATTTATTTTGAACTATTTCCTTTAAATTTCTATCTAAAATTAAAGACCTATTAGGTGAAGTATAGATAGTTATAGTGGTAAATTGGTATAATTTTTGTTTAAATAAATCGTGTTTTAGAAAATGTATTTTTAATAAATTATAGAACACCCAAAGATATGCTAAAATAAATATAACAAAGAGGTACCTCATTAAAAAATATAAAAATTAGATTGAATTGATTAATTGTCTTCTAAGTTGCCCACAAGCAGCGTTAATATCTCTTCCTAAACTCCATCTAACATTTACCTCAAAATATTTCTTTATATAATTATAAAATTGAATTATAGATTCATTATCGGATTGTTCTAATAAAACATTATCTAAATAAACATTACCTATTGAATTATAAGGAATCAGATTAATAAATACTTTAAAATTATAATTTTTTAGAATATTTACCAATTCTTTAGCATCTTCTAAGGTGTCTGTTATGTTTTTAAGCAAAATATATTCAATCGTTATCCTTCGCTTAGTTTTCAAAAAATAATATTCAGCAGCTTTTAATATTTGATGTATTTTATATTTTTTAGCTAAGGGGATTAATTTTTGTCTTTTATTTTCAAAGGGAGAGTGTAATGAAATAGCAAGTTTTACTCTAAATTTTTCTTCTGCTAATTCATAAATCTTATCAACTACTCCTGAAGTAGAAACAGTTATATTTCTATTACTTATATTAAAAGCTTTATCATGAGTAAAAATATCTAAAGATTTAACAAGGTTTTCATAATTAAATAAAGGTTCTCCCATACCCATATAAACTATATTTGTAATTCTCATTTTCTCTTTCGTATATATATACTTCTGAATTAAAAATAACTGATCAACTATCTCAGCTAAATTTAAATTTCTTTTAATTCCATTAATACCTGAAGCACAAAATATACACTTAACATTACAACCTACCTGAGTAGATAAGCAAACAGTGTATCTTTGGGGATGTTTCATTAAAACACTTTCTATATACTCATTATCAGTTGTCTTAAATAAAAATTTAATTGAATCATTATATTTAGATAATTTTATATCATAAATTTTTAGTGAATTTATTTCAAAATTATTTTTTAAGAACTCCCTAAAATTTTTGGATAAATCAGAAAAATTATCTATTTTATCTTCATATTTCTTATAAATCCAATTAAAAATCTGATCAACTCTATAATTAAAAAAATTTTCCTTTATATTATTGTCATCCTTAGCTAATATATTTTTTAATAAATCTTTTAATTGACTATAAGTATAATCTTTTAGATAATAACTCATATAAAAAAGTTCCCCTATGTATATTTACCTTTATATATATTTAAACAATTCTCAAATAATTACCTTTTACAAGGATTATTAAAAAATTATTACGCAACAGAGTAAAAATAACATTTTTTTACATTTTTTCATTTTTTTTAACTTTTTTAACAATTTTATTAAAAATATCTAAAAAAAATTTTTATAAATATAAAAGGAGTAAAATAACAATAAAGAAGGAGGTATTAAAATGATTAATTTTAATTATTCAAATTTTTTTATAACCTCTGGATTTACAAGTTTTTCCTTTAATACTATAACTACATCAAATATAACATTTAATTATCCTATTGATAATTATAATATTGCAAATAATTCATTAAATAACCCATTTATTAGTGGATTAATAGGAGGTATAGCAGGAGGATTAATAGGTGCTTTATTAGGAACAGCTATTCCTTTAATGAATAACTTTTCAAATCCATTAAATAGTCCCTTTAGTTTTCCATTTAATAATACACCATTTAATAATAATATGATTCAAAACCCTATAAATCCAATGCTACTATTAAGCTTACTATTATTATTACTAACACTTGTTAATAATAACAACATGAGCGGATTTCCTAGTATGAATGGATTTCCTGGTATAGCTAGATTCCCCGGTATGGGCGGATTTCCCGGTATGGGTGGATTCCCTATTATAGGCGGATTTCCTCTTACCCCTAATATGCTAAGCTTTCCAAATATAAATAATATAGGTAATGTAGGTTTTAGGAATTTCATTCCTCAAAATCAAATAGATAGAATAATTTTACAAGCAGCTCAAAGATACAATTTAGATCCGGCTTTATTAAAAGCAGTAATAAAACAAGAAAGTGGCTTTAATCCCAATGCTAGATCCCATGCAGGAGCGATGGGCTTAATGCAATTAATGCCAGGAACTGCAAGAGAGTTAGGAGTATCCAATCCTTTTGATCCTGTACAAAACGTAATGGGCGGAGCTAAATATTTAAGAAAAATGTTAGATATGTTTGGAGGTAGAGTAGAATTAGCATTAGCTGCATATAATGCAGGTCCTGGTAATGTTAAGAAATATGGTGGAATCCCTCCATTCGCTGAAACTCAAAACTATGTAAGAAAAATCATGACTTATTATCAACAATATAAATCAGAAATGAGATACATAGCTTAAAATTCATAAACTTTAATAATCTATACAATTTTTTATTTTTTACGATAAAATAAATTTAAACTAAAAGTAGCCAATAAGTTAGTTAAAATAACAACAACTAAAGCCAATGTAAAATATTTGGGGATAAAAGAAATACCAACAATACTAAATTCCCCTCTTATTAAAGATAAGATAGATACAAAATTCAAATTTTTTGAACTTATTCCAAAATTCTTTGCCCCAATATAAGTAGTTAATAATTTTAAAAATAACAAAAAAATTAAAATCAACAAAGTATGATAATCATAAAAAATAAAGGTTTTCTCTTTCATAATAGAATCTAAAAAAAATAAAAACATAAAAGAAGCCAAAGCTAAATCCTTAAATCCATCTATCTTACTTCTTACTTTAGCTGCTAAATATTGATTAATGGATATTCCTAAAACAAAAGAAGAAATAAAATAAGGTAAATAGAAAACTTTGTAAAATAACCAAGTAAAAAATAAAACTATACCAATAACCAAAAATATTCCTAAATCACTATTTAGTATTAATTCTATATTTTTGTTATACCTTTCAAATATATTCAGCAAAGAGATAATAATAATTAAAAATAAAATAGCGCCAACTAAAAATAAATAAAGATTAAAATTTTTAATACTTATAAAACTAAGTATTACTATAAGAACTAAATCTTCAAATAATAAAACCCCTAATAAAAAATCAGCTTGTTTACTGAATAATAATTTATAATTTTCCAATTTCTTTACAATAATAGCTGTACTAGAAGGATAAATAACTAAACTTAAAACCAAGCTGATTAAAAAATCCTTTAAAATCAAAAAAAATAATACAAATGAAACAATCAAATTAATTAAATCTAATAAAGAAGGAATTAAAGATTTTATCAAAATTTTATAAATCTTATTAAAACTATATCCTAAACCTAAATAAAAAAAAAGAAAAACAAAAACATTATCATAAAAAAATGATAAATTACTTTTTATGTTATTAAAAAAAACAATATCAAAACTCTCTTTAAATAAATAAATAAAAGCAATACCAAGAATAATAGCAAAAAATATAGAAAAAAATACATAAGATACTCTAAAGTAGTAAGAAAAAATGAATAAAAGTATAAAAAATAAGCCTATTAAAATGTACTCCATAAATAAAACCTAAAAATAATGACACTAATTATAATCATCTAAATGCTCTTTATCCCATAAAAGCAATTGAATTATATCCTATATATAATTCTACTACTTTAAATAATTATGTAGTAATGTAAGAAAAAAAATTTGCTATCCTTTCTATGTCTATTATAATCTTTATTTTTAATGATTATTATAAAATCTTTAAATTCTTTAGGAAAAACAATTTATAAAATATTTATCTAAGAAATTGATTAAGCATAGTTTTTAGGTTAGTGGATTCTTTTCTTTTACCAATTATCAAGGCACAATTTATCCCATATTTACTCGAATTTATTTCTTTATAATATGTTCCAGGAATAACAACACTATCCTCAGGAACATAAGAATTATAAATTTCTCCAGTATTTATATCAATAATTTTAGTAGAAGAGGTAATAACTACATTAGCTGCTAAAACAGCACCTTTTTTAATGACTGCTCCTTCTACTATTATACATCTTGATCCTATAAAGCAATTATCTTCAATAATAACAGGTAAGGCAGAAGGAGGTTCCAATACGCCACCTATCCCTACTCCTCCTGCTAAATGAACATTTCTTCCTACGTAAGCACAAGAACCCACAGTTACCCACGTATCAACCATAGTATTAGCACCTACATAAGCCCCTATATTAATAAAACTAGGCATAACTATTACATTTGATTCTAAATAGCTACCGTATCTTACAATAGCCCCTGGTACTACTCTTACGTCTTTATAATTCCTTTTTAATGGAATCTTATCCTTATATTTTATACCCCTAAAATCTATATTCCTAATCCTAAATACCATAAAATATAACAATATCGCTTTCTTTACATATTCATTAACTATCCATTCATTATCAACATTTTCTACTACCCTTATTTTCCCCTTATCAAGCAAATCTATCACTCTTTTTATTTCCTTTTTATACTTAAATAAAATATCTTTATTATTTTCTTTTTCTTCCCATAAATAATTAATCAACTCTTCTAATTTTTTAATTTCTTTTATCATAATTAAAAAACAATTTTTCTAGTTCCTTTATTTTATGATATTTTATTTTTTTAGGATTAGATATTATTAAAGAGTAGAAATAAGTTTTAGCAGTGTATTCAATAGTTTTTGTAATATCAATTAATTTATCTAAGTCATCACCAAAAACGACTAATCCATGATTGAATAAAATAACAGGAAAATAGCCTTCTTTTTTTATTTTTTGAATAACTTTAGTAGCCAAATTTAAAGTAGAAGGAGTTTCATAAGGCACATATAAAATCTTAGGAACCTTTAAATAAGATTCAGCCATTATCTTAGTTTCTATTTTCTTATTCAGAACAGCAAAAACAGTACAATAAAAAGGATGTGTATGAATTACATAATTTACATTATCTAAGTTTTTATATATCTCCAAATGCAAATTTATTTCAGATGTTTGTTTTAATCCGTAAATTAAATTATTATTTAAATCAATTAGACTTAATTCAAATGGTTTTAATTTATCCTTAGGTTTTAAAGAATTTATAGAGCTTGGAGTAGATAGTATATATTTATTACCTTTATATTCTATTAAAGTGCTAACATTTCCTGAAGTATTAGGAAAATAATTATTCCCTAATTCCCTAATTACCTTTAAAACATACTCTGAATAGTTGCTATAAATAAATTCTATATCTTCTTTATTTAAAATATTATTACTCATTAAATAATAATGTTCCTTTGTGAATTCTCAGTTTAACGCATAACAGCTTTTTTTAAGTATTCCTCAATGCAATCTTAAGACTAGCTTATAATTTAAAATCTTAACTTTAACCTTATTTAACAATTCATCTTTACTTTCTACAAGATCGAAATTTTTTACAGTTTTTTGTTGAATTAATATTATAATTTACGCTTTATTCTTTAATTTACCCCTTAGCTTCATCAGTTAATTTAGATTGGGAATTCTTAGAAGCTAATTTTTGTAGTTCATTTTTAGCTTCCTCACTATCAAGTAATGATCCTTTATTAGATACATATACTGCAATAATTAATAATACTAAACTTACTAAAATAGCAGAGATTTTAAATCCTAAAGATACTTCATTACCAACAGCTATTAAAGGAGCAATTAGTAAAGCTACTAAGTTTATTACTTTAATTAATGGGTTAATAGCAGGTCCAGTAGTATCCTTTAAAGGATCTCCAACAGTATCCCCAACTACCGCAGATTTATGATATTCAGTACCTTTACCACCTAAGAATCCTTCTTCTATTTTCTTTTTAGCATTATCCCATAATCCTCCAGCATTAGCCATATAAACAGCTAATAGCTGACCTACTAATATAACTCCACCTAAAAATGCCCCTAAAGCTTCTGCATTGAACAAGAAACCTACTAAAATAGGAGAAAATACTCCCAAAATTCCAGGACCAATTAGTTCTTTTTGAGCAGCAGCAGTAGCTATACTAACACATTTCCCATATTCAGGTTTAGCTTGACCTTCTTTTAATCCAGGGATTTCTCTAAATTGTCTTCTAACTTCTTCAACTATCTTAAAAGCACTTCTACCAACAGCATTTATAGTAAAACTAGCAAAGAAAAATGGTATAGCACCACCAAAAAGTAATCCTAAAAATACTAATGGCTGATCAATCCTTATACCAGCAGTTAAGTTAGCTGAACTAACATAAGATACAAATAGAGAAATAGCAGCAAATACCGCAGTAGCTATTGCTAAACCTTTTGTTAATGCCTTGGTAGTATTCCCAACTGCATCTAATTTAGCTATTATTTCTTGAGGTCTTTTAGTATCAAGTTTATTAGCAATTCCAGACATTTCAAATACTCCATTAGCATTATCACTAATAGGGCCATATGTATCCATTGCTAATATATAACCAGTAGTAGTAAGTAATCCTACTCCTGCTAAAGAAATAGCATACATTTGTAAATATAAATTATTATCAGGTAAGAAAAGTAGATAAGATAAAGCAATAACAAATATAATAGCTAATATAGCCCAGGCACTACTTTGATAACCCTGTGCCATACCACTTAATATTAAAGTAGCAGTACCTGTTTTAGAAGAATAAGAAGTTTCAGTTACAGGTAATTTATCAATATGAGTATAATAATCAGTTATATATAAAGTAATAGCAACTAAAACAACTCCTAAAGAAATAGCTAAGAAGAATCTAAAATCATGTCCAAACCAGTTAGCCCACTCAGGAGTAGTAGGCAAAGTAGGGATTAAAAAATTAATAAAGAAAGCTCCAATTAATGTAGCAATTAAAGAAACCCAGAAACCAAAATTTATAGGTCTCATTGGATTAGTGTCATCTTCTTTGGGATCAAGAGCTAAAACTCCAATAATAGCAGTAATAGCACCTAAAGCCCTTACTAATAACGGATAAAATACTAATAAAAGTATCCATTTATCTACATTTTGATTATTTTGTAATAAAATATTTTTAAAATTTTGATCCATAAACACAACAACACCTAATACAATGGAAGCGACTAAAGTAACTGCATAGCTCTCAAAAACGTCAGCTACCATACCTGCACAATCTCCTACATTATCACCAACATTATCAGCAATAACTGCAGGATTTCTTGGGTCATCTTCAGGAATCCCAGCTTCTACTTTACCGACTATATCAGCTCCAACATCAGCAGCTTTAGTATAAATACCTCCACCAACCCGCATAAATAAAGCACCTAATGATCCCCCAAAACCAAAACCAATAAAAACTTTAACTGCCTCTTCTTTGTATATAAAAAACAGTAAAACAGCACCCAAAAGAGCTAAGCCAACAGTAGCCATTCCAGCAACACTACCAGCACTAAAAGCTATCTTTATTGCCTGTACATAACTATTAATAGCAGCATAAGCTGTTCTTTGATTAGCCCTTACTGCTAAATACATCCCTAAAAACCCAGCAATATAAGAAGAACCTACACCTAACAAGAAAGCAAAACTAACTCCCAATGCTAAGAATGAGTTATTAAAAATTGAATTATATAATAAAAATAAGGCAATAGCTAAAATAATAACAAAAATAGACATAGTACTAAGTTGTTTATTAAGATAAGCTTGAGCTCCTTCTTGGATAGCAGCTGCTACTTGTTGCATCTCAGGAGTTCCTGGATCTTTTTTCATTACATTATAAAATGTAAATAATCCAAAACCTATACTTATCAACGCCGCTATTAGTATTATAAGTAAATAAAAATATTCATTAGAAGTTAAAATAGGCAGCGTTATAGTAGTTTCCGTTGTTAAAAATAAAGTATTCATCATTTTTAGTTATTTTTTTCCCCAAATTTTTCAATTTAGGGAGTAAGGAATATTTTTATTCCGCTATCCTTACTTAGCGGTACTTACCTATATTATTAATATTCTTTAAAAAATTTTAAAACCCTCTTATAAAAAAACAATCAAATTTACCAAAAAAAGTATATTTTTTTTTATATTTTTTTTATATAATATAGAATTTAAATAACTTTTTTTTAGATAATTCCTGAATTTATGACACCTAAACATTGCATATAAAATTACCATTAATGTTAATATCTAAAATTCCATCTAAATTCAAACTTTTGTAAATAAAGAACCCCCTTTAGATAAACTGCCTCATTTACAAAATTAACACTTTTAGAGATCTCTTTATGTTCAAATCCCTATATTACAAAACTAACATAATTCTTAAATTTGTTTATATTTACTAAATTCTCCTAAATAGTTTTTTATGAAATAATAAATCTTTTAGCATATACATTTTTTTTGATTACATTTTGGACAAACTTTATACCTTTCCAAAACCTCATTTAAATCAATTTTTAAAATAAAACTAATTTTTATTAAGTAAAAAATAATTAAGTAAACAGCATTTTTTAAATTCTTAAGATCCTGCTTCTTTATTGATTTAATAAAATACAAATTAGAATAAACTAAATTACTAACGATAAAATCTAAATTATTCCTATTAAAGTATATACTACCAGGGATAACAGAAACTTGATTTATCTTGATATTATTTAAATTTAAAATACTAAAAATCCAAGCAAAAACATCAGATAATTCTAATTTTAATTTTTCTAATTTCTTTAATACCAACTCCTGATTATTATTAAATAACTCTACATCACTCCCAGAATTTATAATATCATTTATAATATCAAATAACTCTAATATGAATTCTAATAATTCTTCTAAATACCAAATAACATTAATATAATAATCTCTATTTTTATCCTTTTCAAAAAATGAATAATAGATATTATTTTGAAACGATGTAAAATCAAATTTGTATACATTTAGTGAATGTGTATTAAGAAAGCTGCTAAATTTTTTATTATTTTTTTGATCCATCCTTTTACTTATTCTTTAGTCAGTTTTTAGTTTTATTACATTTATATTATCAAAAGAATCAAAAATAAAATGTAATAGATCCATATTATTGGTAGTAAAAATAGCTTGAGTATTTTCAAATAATAAATTTAATACTTTTTTTACGTTATTTTTATCTAAATAAACAAAAGGTTCATCTAAAAGCAAAATAGGGTCATAATTAAAAAATTGTTTCATTATTTTTTTTAATGAAAAAAATATAGCTAAAGATAAAAGATTGATTTGACTTAAAGAAAGAAAATATTTTACATTTATATTAGTATTCTTAATAAGTATTTCAAAATTATCTTTAGAAGCTCCAATTACTGATTTATAGATACTTAATTCTTTTTTTTTATTTTTCTCTATTGCTTGAAAATAAAAATTTCTTAATACTTCTTGATTTAGATTAACTTTTTCTACATCTATTTTATAGATCCCGCTAATATCATAAATAAAAGAAAATTCAAAATTAGGTAAAAGAAATGCTAAATAATTATTTATATACTCTCTTATCCTATAAAAGATCTCTATTCTTTTTAATGAAATAAAAACAGAGTAATTTACAATATTTTCATTTAAAATATCAAGCATTTCATAATCAATACTTTGATTAATTTTCAAATTATAAAGTAATTTATTTTTGTTAAATAGAGTTTTCTTGTAATTAATTAAAGAATTATAATAATCTTTGAAAAATATAATTAAAAATCTATCTAAGAAATCTCTTTTAACAGAAGGTTCAGTATTAACTAATAATATATCTTTTAAACCAAGAAAAATAATAAAAAAATTATTTCTCAGTTCTTCATAGTTTTTTATTTTTTTCTCGTTTAAAAAAAAAACTTTCTTAATTTTTGTTCATCTATTTTTTTTATTATAAGTTTTAGGTTATGTGTAATATTATCTTTCATAATATTAGCGTAGACATTAGCAAAATCAGAACCAAAATTTATAATATTTCCATTATTAATAGCTATCCCTGTCAATATCAAATTAATAGCTTCCAAAATTGAAGTTTTACCCGTTGAGTTATACCCAAAAATAATATTAATCCCCTTATTAAACTTAAAACTACTTTCTTTAAATAATCTATAATTAATTAACTCTAAATTTAAAATATACATAAATAACTAAAATTATCTTAAAAATTATTTATCATCAAAGAATAATTCATCAAAATCATCATCATCTTCAAAAGGTTTTGAGATTTTTCTAGAGTAAGAAGAAGGAGCTTTATAATCATTCTGATTTTTTCTAAATTCCTTAGCTAAATCTTTATTTTGTTCTCTTACTTTAGGATTAACGGTAAAGGAATCTTCTTCTTGAAATTCATCAAAACTAAGTTCTTCATCAAATTCTAATTCTTGGGTATAAGTTTTTTTAGATTTTAAAGCCTCAGCTTTAGGTTCTTTATAATCCATTTTAGTTTCTGATTTTACATTTCTTGCTTCATATAAATAATCCTTAGGTTCTACTTTATCTGCTTTATATTCCTCAGCTTCAGGTTTTTTATCAAGCATTTTCATATTTTCCATAATTATTTCAAAATTTTTAGCTTTAGTTCCGTCATTTCTTTCAAATACTCTAGTTTGTAATCTACCTTCAACCATAACTAATCTACCTTTCCTTAGATATTTACTAGATATCTCGGCTAACTTTTCAAATCCAACAATATCAAAGTAATCAGTACCCTCAGAAATCCTATCAACAGCCAAAGTAAAAGAAACAACTGCTTTACCTTGCGGACTATATTTTAAAACTGGATCTGCAGTTAATCTACCTATTAATATAACTTTATTAAACACTAAAAATCCTCCTATTTTATATTTTTCAATAAATTTTAAATAAATTAAATTGTTTTAATACATTAATTTCTCTATAAAATAACTTACCTTTAAAAAACAAATCTTCCTGCTTCTCAATATTTAAAAAAATTAATTATCTTTTCCTAAATAAATCTTATACTCTAAATAACCAGATAAGAACTTATGGTTTTCTACCCCATTTGGCTTCGAATTCTTCAAGACTCAATTTATAATAATCCCTATTTATTTCAATATATTTTTTAAGATTTTCAGGTACATCTTCTTCTGAATAAATAGCATTAGCAGGACAAACACTTTCACATGCTCCACAATCTATACATACATCAGGATTAATATATAAATGCATCTCTCCCTTATCTTCACTTTCAGTAGGATGAATAGCATCTACTGGACAAACACTTACACAAGATCTATCTTTAGTACCTATACATGCTTCTGTTATAACTCTTGCCATTATTATCCCCTCCTTTTTTTATTTAGTTTTTCTTTAATTACTCAATTTTTATAACTACTCTATTTTAATATAATAACCTTCTTTGGTTAGTATATATATATAATTATCAATTAAAACTAATTTCCCTTCATTTAAATACCCTAAATAAGTCTTAAAAATTTCACCTGTTTTAATATTAACAATTGAAAAATTCCCAATATCATCTAATAAAAACAATTTATCTTCTTTTAAGATTTTATTTTCAAAATATCTATTTAAATAAATAATATTATCAAATTCTAAAAACTCCATAAAATCTTTTGATTTTAGATTTAACAAATTATTCAAATTATAAACAGCAATATAATTCTCAAAAACTAATATTACCTTATCTTGATAAAATATTATATCTAATATTTTTCCATTAGTGATTAAAATTTTTTCCCATTTACTTAATTCCTCTATTTTACCAATTATAATCAAATTATTAAATAAATTCAATTCTAAATCGCTTTCTAAATTAATTTTCTTAGTTATTTCAAATGAATCTATTAAATTAAAATAATTTAAATTAGGTTCAAAATAATATAATCCTTTATCACAATAAATAAAAATAATATCATCAATTTTTAAAATTTTAGATATATTTTCTAAACTTAATTCAAAATAATTTAACAATTTGAAATTTTGAAATGAATCATTAATTATTAATTCTAAATTATAAATGTAATTATTTTTAAAAATTTGAAGATAAAATTTATTGTCATTATATGATTTAAAATTTAAAATAACAGAATCAATTAATAAATTTCTATATTTATCGGCTACATTTTCAAAAACAATCTCATTTTTTATTGTATTACTAGCTAGTTCATATATTTTTAAAACGACTTGATTTTCATTAACAAAAAATGAATAAAATAAACCATCATCAAAATAATTTATATTTGAAATAATATTTTCAGAATTCTCAATTAACTTTAGTTCATTTTTTTCATTTTTTATCTTATCCTTATCTAAATCATGCTTTAAATTTAGAAAATATAGATTATTTTGATATAAGAAAAATACCTTATTATTAATAAAACTTATAGGTCTATTTAAAATATTCTCTTCTTTAATATTTAATAATTTAACATCTTTTATTATAATCTTAGGATAATTTTCAAGAAGCAATTCAAGTTCTGCAAAGTAGTAGTGTTCTTCAAATTTAAAAAATATTAAATTACTTATATTAGAAATAATTTTTATCTTATCATAATTCTTTTTGAAATTATTATAATCCTCACTAAATAAAATAGGATAAAAATAAAGTTTATTAGCTTCATAAACAGCAAATAAAAACGGGATATCAAAGAAAAATAAATAAAAATTATCATACTTTTGAATAGAAATTAAATTAAAGAAAGATATTAAGTTGCTATTATCCTGTTCTAAAAAATCATTTATCTCTTCAAACGTGATTTTCTCTTTTATTTTAAATTGTTCCTTATTTTCAATATATTCTTCTTGATTAAACAATAATTTTCGATTAAAAACTAATTTTATTTCATTAACTAAAGAATTTTCAAATATATTTTTAATAATAATTTTATCCTCAAAAACAGCTAAAATATTTAAATTTTCAATAATCTTTAATTTAACTAAGTTTTCACCTAATTCAATTTCCTTAACTTTAACTAATTTAAAATTATTATTATCAAAAAGAACTAATTGATTTTCAAAAAGAAGATAGTAATTATTTTCATAAAAAACAAATCCTATTATTCTTTCAAGTAAATTTAGAGTTAGATAATCCATATCAAATGTATAAAAATCCTTGAATAACTCAAAAAAGTAATACTTCTTTATAGAAATATTATCCACATTATTAAAATCATTTATAACATATACTAAACTATCTAAAAAAAACAGTATTTTGTTTTTTAAGAGGAAATATTTAATATTTTTAATATTATTATGATAAAAATTATCCAAAAAAACAGAGTTAATAAATTTTAGTTTTTCCTTATCATCAATTATTTCAAAAATGTAAAGAAATCCTTTTTTATCAATAATAAATAGTTTTTTATAAATTAAAAATACTAAAATTATATCTTTAAATTCCAAATAAGTATATTTTGAAATATCTTCAGGTTTATAAATAATCTCTTTTGTATTTATATCATAAATTCCTTTATCCACTAAAATAAGTGTACTAACTACATCATTATCAAAATTACTATATAGCAAATCATTATTTATAAAATATAGAAATTTAAAATCTACATATTCAAAATCATTTAACAAAATCCTAAAATTATCTTCAGAAACTATTAAATAAATATTTAATAAATAAATCCCTCTTACAAGATTTTTTATTAATAAATTAACTTTAAAAATATTTTTCTCTAACTTATTTATACTAATTATTTTAATTAATTCAAAAATTCCATCATTTTCTTTTTCTAAAATAATAATCTTAAAGGAAAAAACTTGATTATTGATTTTATTAACAATATGAAAAACTAAATTTTTAGAAATAATAAATAAAAAATTATCAAAGTTTAAAATATCACTTACATTATTAATATTAATAGAATCTAAGTTATATATTTCGGAAATAATAATTTTAGTTGTTTGAGCTAACATTTTTCTCATTATTTTATTTCTTTTTTCTAAATAAAAATCCTATTAAATTACCCTAAAAAAATAACTAAAAAAAATAACTTTGTAAAAAAAATGTAAATTTTTTTTACAAACCTAAGGAAAAAAAAATGATAATATAAAAATAGGGAGGAGGTATAGTAAAAAAAATTTATGAAAAAAATATCATCAATAAAAGGATTATCAATAACTGAAGTTTTAGTAGCTTTTACAATATTCTTAATAGCTTTATTAGCAGTAGTTCAATTATTTTATCAATCAATTTCAATAGAAACTGATACAAAACTAAAAGAAATGGCAATGCAAAACGCATCAGTTATAGCAAGCTACATAAAAACAGCTAACATTATAACATTTTCAGATAGTGCTCCATTTATATCAGGACCAACTGGGTTAATAGATACAACTTCAACAACATTTAAGCCAATAAATTCAGCTCCCTTAAATACATTAACCCTTACCAAACCTAACCTATTTGAAAGAAACATAACAGCTAGAACTATAAATCAAATAAATTCTACTACATTTCCCTCTACCTTAGGATATACCAGAGTAGCTTTATTTACCTTAACTATAAGATACAGAGAAAAAGGAAAATTTAAAACTATTACCTACCATTTTTCACTATCAAGAGATTTTATAAGATAATATAATCCAGGGGGGATAAAAAATGAAAATAAATAAAATAAATAAAATAAAAATACATAAAATAATGAAACCTAAAGGGATGACCTTATCGGAACTATTAGTATATATAGTAATATTTTCGCTTTTCACTATATTGACACTTTATACTTTTCAAACAATAAGTAAAACATATAGAACTTTATTATCTAAAAACGAAGAGTTAGTTAATTTACAAAAAGCAACCCAAAGATTAGTATTAACTTTATCTTCAAGTCCTCCGAGAGATGGAACAACACCACCTTACACTTTAATAATGTCCCCAAGTTGGAAAATCAATAATAGTACAAGCAGAAGAGTACAATTAATAAGATATAATAATAACCAATATGTTAATATATTCTTATATTTCGAAGGAACACCGCAAAATCCCCCATTTAATGACGGAAGATTATGTGAAGAGGTAAGAGATTTATCAAATAACCTAATAAGTAGAAGAATAGTTTTAAATAATTTAGAAGATGTTAGGTTTCAAGTAATGAATAATGGAGTTATTCAATCATCAGCAAGAGGGGACCTAACAGGAGATAATGTATTAGCAATAATATATATCCAAGAGACCAAATACAATAAAAAATTAGTTTCATCTTTCGTTGTTTCAGGACAATAAAAAAATAAATAAAACTTCTATGTTTTTTTATTATCTTTTAGTTGATTATCTTCTAGGAGTTCTTCAGGGAAAACAAAATTATAACCTTTATCCTTTAGTTTTTTTATAGCATTTAAAGATCCCTCTACATCTTCATTTTTAAAATGAAGAAGCACTAAATTTCCTCCTTTTGTTTTCTCAACACTATTAACTAATATATCTTCTATATTTTTAGCATTATACCCATAAGATGGATCTTGTTTCTTTTTTTGGTTAATAGAATAGATAAATTCCACATCCCACATAGGTAAATACTTATACCCTTTAGAAGATAATTCATCTAAAAGAAAAGTATTATTATTTTTATATCCCCCTCCACCTCCTGGAGGCCTAAAATAGTGTTTTAGATATTTATCTTCTATTCCATAATTTTTTAATGTTTGTTCCCAATCATCTATTTCCTTACTTATTAACTTTTTATCTTCTTCAGATAAATTAATATTTTTAGTGTTTAATTTTTTAAATAATTCAGTATTATGAGAATGAGTATGATTACCTATTCTAATTAAACCAGTACTTAAACCTTCTTTTAATAATTCAGCACTTTCCTTACTTAATTTCTTAGTATTTACAAAAAATACCATTTTAACATTATTTTCCTTAGCAAAATTAATTAATTTTCTCAAAGTCTCAGGAGAAGGAGTATCATCAAAAGTAATTGCTACTTTTTTACTACCACTAACTCCTCTATATATCGCTTGTGTTCTTATATTATTATCTTTATTATCCATTTTTTCATCTATTCTTAAAGCTGCTATCATTTCATTATTATTTGTTTTTTCTTCTATTTTACTCTCTAAAGCAGATATATAACTATCAATTAGATCACTTTGAATAATTCTTGATTTTATTTTATTATCACTACTATAAACAACTTGATCTTCTATATAATTAACTCTATTATTATCAATTTTATTAATATTATCCTTAAGGTAACTATTATAATACTTATCGCTTATTGTACTCATTTTAAAATTACCTGCCTTTTATTTTTTTATATTTCTCTATTAAATTGATAATAATAAAAAACAAAAATACTAATGAGTAAATGTAAAAAAAATGTGAAAAATTCTACAAAAATTAACTACAAAATTTATATTCATATTTAAAACCAACTCCCAAACTATTAAACAAATCCAAAATTTAACTATATTTAAATTCCATAAAAAAACTATAATACTTTTTATATAGATAAATTCTAAGCATTAAGTAAAATAAAACCAGATTTTAATATAGGTTTGTTTACAAAATTACAAAAGCTTTTAGTTTAATTTATATTTATAAAAAAACTAATACAAATAAAAGCCCTTTGAACTCAGAACTCCAAGAGTTTTTAATTTAATGATTTAGATTAGATGTAAAATTTAAGGGAAATTATATTTTAGTTTAATATGTTATTATTTATAGAAAAATCGAGGTGGCCGGACTTGAACCGGCGACCTCAGGCCCCCCATGCCTGCGCTCTGCCAAGCTGAGCTACACCCCGCTTAATAACACCTATTAATATTATATTATCCCTTTTTTATCTACTCCCTCTAAATTCCTCATTTTTAAAATCTTATTTAAAACCTTATAAAACAAAAACGAACATAATACAATAAACGCAGAAGCAAAAATAACACTAAATAAAACAAATAATCCCGATAACACAGTTTTAATTATAACAAATAAATCCTCTAAAAAACTTATAAAAATATTAAAAGTACCAACAGTAGTAGTAGTAGAAGTTAATCTAAGTATATTCTTAGAAGCAGTTACAGAACCTGTTAAAAATAAAGATAAACTAAAACTAAGCAAAAATAACTGCCAATCACTTAAATTTAAACTATTTAATAAATTATAATTTAATATAAAGGCAAATAGGGGTTTTATAAAAATTAAAACACTATCTAAAAAATTATCTATAGCAGGTATTTTATCTGCTAATAATTCTAAAACAGTAGCAATAAGAAAAACCAATAATACCCTATCATCAGTTATAAAATTATAAAAGGGTGTATTATAAATTTTAAGCTGAATTAGATTAAATTTAGCTAATATAGAAAAAGTAGTAATAGGCAAAAAAGTCCTTAACCCCGTTAAAGAAGATAAAATAATGGCAAAAGATATAATAAAAATAATATCAATAAAACTCATAAATTCTTAATTTTATTTTTTTATAACAACTCTTTTAAAATCATTTCTCAAAGATCTATAAGTAAATCTTATTTCTCTAAACATATTAATCCTAAAATCTTTTTAGAAACTCATATTTTAACTACCAGAGCATGCTTTCAAAACATACCTTAAAAGCTTAGCTTTAGAAGATCCTAATCTTTTGTTTTTTATTAAAAATCATTATTTAATTGTTGTAATATTTGATCAGATAGCAAGGAATTATTTTGAGCCCATTGTTGGGATAATTGTTGAGTTAATAAGCTAAACATCATTTCTTTTTGAGTATTATTAACCCCTGCTCCTTCCTCACTTAGGAACGGATTCTTAGTAGCAGTTTTAAACATTTCAGATAACATCATATTTAAAAAGATCGCTTCAAATTCTTTAGCACTTTTTTGTGCCTCATTATAATTTACATAATCTTGATAGCTTTTAACACTGGATAAATCAATTTTATTAAAATCCATAAATTCTTACCTCCCTAAATATACATAATTAGTTTTTATTGTTTTTTCATTTGGGAAGCCATCCTAGCAATTTGATCAGCAGATTCTACAGACTTAGATACTAATTCATAATTCCTTTGAGAAGCTACTATTTCCATCATTTGACTAATAATATTAACATTACTTTTTTCAATAAATCCAGCTAAGATAACTGCATTACCATCTTTTTTAGGTTCAATTTCAAAGGGTTTCCCTGCTTCCTTAGTAGCTTCAAAAGCATTTTTTCCTACTATCTTTAATCCATTGGGATTTATAAAATCATATAATTTAATTTTACCTAATTCAACTTTATCCTTACCTTTATATCCTACAACTGTTCCATCTTCTTCAACTGTAACATTAGTTACATCAGAAGGGATTTTAACATTTAGTTTTCCTAAATCTTTAACTACCAATTCCCCATTTTCTACAGCTAATCTTCCATCACGAGTATATAATATTTTTCCTTCAGGTGTTTCCACTTTAAAGAAACCATTACCTTGAATAGCAACATCTAAAGGATTATCAGTTCTTTGCATAGCTCCAGGTTTAAATATCCTTTCAGTTTGCCCCAATTTAACACCTGTTCCTGCTTGTATATTTTCACCTAATTTTTGATACATTAGTTCTTCAAAATTAACTCTTTGTTGTTTATATGTGATAGTATTAGCATTAGCTAAGTTTTGGGACAATATTTCTACTTTTTTAAGTTGAGCATCCATCCCACTTGCAGCCGTATAAAATGAACTAAACATAAATTACACCCCCTTCTTAATTAATTTAACCAATGTAATCATTATCTCATCCTCGATATTTGTTCTATGTGTTTTTTAAGTGCTTCATCTTGAGATTGTAAAACTTTTTGAGACATTTCAAAACTTCTTAAAATATTAACCATATTAACCATCTCTTTAATAGCATTAACATTAGAGGTTTCTAAATAACCTTGTAATACCCTAGTATTGGCTGGTATTCTTTGGACATCACGAGATAATTTAAAATAGCTTGCTCCTTCTTTTACTAAAGCTCCATAATCATTAAAATCTACCAATTGTAACTTATCTATCTTCTTTTCATCTACATATACACTACCATCTTCTTTAACTTCAAATTTTTTACCTGTTATTTTAATTGGTCCGTTTTCACCTAATACTATTCCACCATCTTTAGTCCTTAAAACCCCGTCAGCATCTACAGTAAATGAACCATTTCTGGTATATCTTACCCCTTGAGGGGTATCAACTACAAAGAAGCCGTTTCCATCTAAAGCAAAATCAAAATCTATATCAGTTTTAGCTATATTCCCTTTAGCAAAACTAGTTTTTTGTTTAACAAGTAAGGAAGGGTTTTCAGATACTACTACCTCAGCACTATTATCCATCCCCGTTAGCTCTATTTTATTAACATTTTCTTTAAGTAAATCCCCAAAGTTAGCTACTACCGTAGTATCTTGTTTATATCCACTTGTAGAAGCATTGGCTAAATTATTAGTTATAACTTCTTGCATTTTAACTAAATAGCTCATACTTTCTACTGCTTTTTGCATTCCTTCATAAAACATACTTTTTAACACCCCCTTTTTCTATATTCTTAAATTAAAAATATTAACAAATCGTTAAATTTATTTTAAAAAATTGTTAATATAATAAAAATATTTTCAAATTTTAATTTAAATCCTTGAAAAATTACTAAAAAACATATAAAAATTTACAAAAAAATCCCCTACACCTTTGTGTTAAAAATAAAACTATAAATTCCAAATGAAATTCTAAATGATTACTGACTTTTTAACTACTAATAACTATCCTAATCTTAAAGATATTTCTAATGATTTCTTCGTGAATATTTAAAACCATTTCATTAAATAACTGGTTAGATTCATCTCTAAAAGCAGTTAAAGGATCAATATTTCCCCATCCCCTTAACTTTATACCTTCCCTTAAATACTCTATATTCTGTAAATGCTCAATCCAATACTTATCTATTATTTGTAGCATTATAAACTTTATTACATCTAAAAAGATCTCTTCAGGAATCTCATTAGATTGCGTTAATCTCTGCTTTAATTCTATTAAAAATATATTACTTAAAATATCTATAACCTTGGTTAAATCCTTACTTAAGTTTTCTAAAGAATATATATCCAAAGATAAATTATCATTATATGTTTTCAAAGTAATAGCTAACATATCTAAAGGTAAAAATGTTTTATAAAATTCAGTTAATTTATCTATTACCCTTTGTTTTTCAATTTTAATTATATTATTTTCAGCAAAATAAGATATTACATAATTATTAGCTCTTTCAATAAATTCTTTAAAAACAGCTAACAAACTTTCTAATAACTCTTCTTTATGAAGTATCTTATCTCGTTCTTTGTAAATAGCTTCTCTTTGACGATTGACTACATCATCATAAGCTAGCAAAGTTTTTCGAATTTGAAAATGAGTAGCCTCTATTTTTTCCTGAATCCTATCAAGCTGTTTAGCAATAAAAGAAGCTGAAATATGTTCCTTTTCATCTAATTGATTAAAAGAAAGTTTCATTAGATTATTTAAATTAGATCCTCCAAAGATTTGGAATAATTCATCCTCAATAGACACAAAGAATACAGTATCTCCAGGATCCCCTAATCTACCAGCACGTCCCCTTAATTGATTATCTATCCTTCTTGATTCATGCCTTTCAGTACCTATAACATATAATCCCCCTAATTCTGCTACCTTATGATATTCTGAAGTATGTTTGAATTCTACTTTACAATCTGGTAAATTACATAGTTCAGAATCATTTAGGGGTTTTCCACCTAAGATTATATCAACTCCTCTACCTGCCATATTAGTAGCAACAGTAACTGCTCCTAATTTCCCTGCTTGCGCTATTATCTCAGCTTCCTTTTCATGGTTCTTAGCATTTAAAACAAAATGCTTAATCCCTCTTTCAGTTAACATCTTAGATATTATTTCATTTTTATGTATATTTCTAGTACCTATTAGTACAGGTCTACCTTGTTTATTTAGTTCTTCTACAAAATCTACTAAGTATTTAAATTTTCCTATTTCAGTACCAAAGATTAGATCCGGATGATCTTTTCTTTTAGTAGGTTTATAAGTAGGAATAACAACAACATCCATCCCATAAATCTGTTTAAATTCCTCTTCTTCAGTAGCAGCAGTCCCCGTCATTCCAGCTATCTTTTTGTATAATCTAAAGAAATTCTGATAAGTAATAGTAGCTAATGTTTTACTTGCTTGTCTTACTTCCACACCTTCCTTAGCCTCTATAGCTTGGTGGATACCACCTGAAAACCTCCTACCATACATCTTTCTACCAGTAAACTCATCAACTATCACTATCTCTCCATTCTCTACTATATATTCCCTATCTCTTTTAAATAGTTCTTTAGCTTTCAAGGCAGCATTTATATGAAAAGCATAGATAAAATTAGAATATAAATTATCTATATTTAATACTTTTTCTACTTCTTTTATACCTTCTTCAGTTAAAACCACAGAATGTGTTTTTTCTTCAACCGTATAATGTACATCTCTTTTCAAATTTTGAGATATTTTAGCAAATAATTTAAATAATTTAGGGTCATCATCTGCAGGACCTGAAATTATTAATGGGGTTCTTGCTTCATCTATTAATATAGAATCCACTTCATCTATTATAGCATACTCTAATCCCCTTAAGACCCTATCCTTTAAATCATATACCATATTATCTCTTAAATAATCAAACCCTATTTCATAGTTAGTTACATAAGTTATATCAGCATTATACATTAATTGTCGTTCTGTTTTATCCATTAATTGATCAATATATCCAACAGATAATTTAAGGAAATTATATAGAGGTCCCATCCAAGAAGCATCTCTCTTTGCTAAATAATCATTTACAGTGACAATATGAACTGGTTTGCCTGTTAAAGCATTAAGATAAGCAGGTAAAGTAGCAACTAAAGTTTTACCTTCCCCTGTTTTCATTTCTGCTATTCTTCCTTGATGTAGGACAATACCACCTATTAATTGTACATCAAAATGTCTCATCTTTAAAACTCTCTTGCCTGCTTCCCTTACTACAGCAAAAGCTTCTGGTAATATACTATCTAAACTCTCTCCCTTAGAAATTCGATCCTTAAACTCACTCGTTTTATTACTTAATTCCTCATCACTAAGCTTAGATACAACATTTTCCAATTCATTTATTTTATTAACAATAGGTCTTATTTTTTTTAGCTCCTTTTCATTAGGATCAAATACTTTTACTAAACTCTTTATTAAATTTCCTATCATATTAATATCTAAACTCCTATATAAGGTGTAGTTTCTTTCAGGAATAACTTTGTAAGGATACAGTCATACACAATAGCACTCTTTAAAAGCCTTACTTTAAACTATTTCCTTTACTTTAAACTATTACATAGTATAAGCCTATATTTTCATTTATTTCATAATAAACAATTCTGTAAATCTTATTTAAATCCTTTAATTTAAATATTTATTAAATTTTTATAAAGCTTATTTAGTAAAAAGTAAGTAAGATAAGACAAAATTAAGAATAAAAATCATAATAATAGAATACATAACGGCTTTAGTAGTGGCAACACCAACACCTGCAGAATTCTTATTACTCCTTATCCCCTCTATGCCACAAATTAATACAATAGTTATAGCAAAGACAACTGATTTAATCAATCCTGCAAATATATCGTAAGGCTCTAATAATCGCTCAATAGAAGAAGTATAAACTTTATAAGAGATCCCTGCATATATATTAGCCATAAGATACCCTCCAGCAGTCCCCGATATTATTGATACCAAAGTAATAATAGGCTGAGAAATTAGAAGAGCAATCAATCTCGGAAGTATTAAATAAGCAGGAATATTAGCACCCATAGTCCTTAAAGCATCAATCTGATCAGTAGCATTCATAGTAGATAACTCAGCAGCAATAGCAGCTCCACTCCTTCCTATTATAACTATCGCACTAAGCATAGGTCCAAATTCCCTTGCCATAGCTACTGCTACACCTCCCCCTACCATATCCGCTACTCCATACCTGACCGCTTCCTTCGCTAACTCCAATGAAATTACCATCCCTGAAAATGTTATCGTTAATACCACTATAAATAAAGCATTATACCCCAAATGAACTACATAATATGGAATATATTCACCTGGAAAATCAAACTTAATAAAATATTTTAAAATATCCCTTATTATAAAATAAATTAGCCCAATATACTCTAACAACCCAACGAATAAATTCATTAATTTAAAATTAAATCTCTAAAAACTCTTTCCTCTTAAAATAAAATTTATTAAAATAAAACACATTATTATTTTCAAATGTTACCGTTTGAAAATACTTATTATATTTTTTTTATTTTTATTCTTATTAGTTTAATTTTTTTCTTAATTTTTTTTAAATTTTTCCCTTTTTTACTTTTTTATAATTTCTCTCTTTGTCATTACTGTTTTCTTCATATATTTTACCTACTAATCTTTATTTTTAATTTTTAAATAAAAACTCCTTTAAAATAAAACTTCTTTCAAAAATAATTATCTCAATTATACTTACACAACTAAAAAAATTTCTATTCCCAATAAAATCATAATTTATTTTTTACTTTCTAAATTCTCAATTTATTACATAATTCTATTTTATTAAATTCTAAGCTTTATATTGCTTTCAAGCAACCAATACCGTATCATTAATATCTATATCTCATTTACTTAATTAAAACTAAACTTAATTAATAGCATAATATACCCTTTATAACACTAAAAATTAATCTCTTTTTTTTTTATCTTTAACCGCATATACTAAATTAATTTAATTTTTAATAAAAATAATTTCCAAAATACTGCCTAAAACAATACTAACTACAAATAATACAAAAAATATTATTCTTTTTACTTTTCAATTTTTTTTAATACTATATGTAATATTTGTCTGTTGCTATCATCTAGCAGAGCATTATTTGAGTATTATTTAAAGGCTTAACTTTAGACTATTCTCCTTTTCCCTTTAAATCCTTATTTTTATTACCCTTCTTTTTCAATAACTAACCAAGCGATTTTTATGATTCTAATAATTTCCTTAATATTTTTTATTATTTTTAGAAAGTAAGAATTTTTAAAAAAAAAGTATAAAATAATAATAGCCCCTAAAAGAGTTTAAATACCAATAAAAAGGGGTGAATAACAATATGAAAGATAAATTTAAAGCCAAAAATATGTTACTAAAGATCCTTATATACTCAATTATTAGTATCTTATTAGCGATGCTTATTATTAATTTCCAAAAATTAAACGCTAAAAATCTCTTAGAAACTTTAGATAGTATCTTTAATAAAACAGGATATTTAACATCTTATATTATAGAAGATGGATATTCTATAGCTAAAGATATAGCAATAGATAATGAAGACAATAAATATATATAGTTATTGGAGCAGCTGGAAAACCCCAAACAACTAAACTAAACACTTTGCCGTAATTTGGAAATTTGATTTAAATGGAAATCCCATCCAATATTTTGGTAATTCTAAAGGATATATAATAATTGATAAAATATCTAAAGATATAGGACTACCATATATTAAAACAGTTTGCTTAACTAAAGACCATAAAATATTAGTAGGAGGGAGTGTAGCAGTTTCTGAAAATCTTGAATTAAGTGGATCTGCTTATGGAAGTATATTTAAATTTAATCCGGACAGTTCATATGATAAATCATTCGCTAACAATGGATTCCTATTACTTAATATCGAAAACAATCAAATCCAAAGAATTCCCGAAATTAACTCTATAAAATTAGATAGTAACGAAAAAATTATTGCTGTTGGAATCTTTTTCACAAAAAATAAAAATAATAAAGATATTATCATCCTTAGAATTAATCCCGACGGATCCTTGGATAAAACCTTTAATAATAAAGGTTATATAACTTTAAATGCCTTTGAACAAATAGATATGGATGATATCGCTAATTCCGTAGCTGTAGATAATAAAAATAGATAGAATATACATTAGTGGTTATTCCAGAGGAATTAACGCTAATAATATGGTTATATGGTGTTTAAAATCAGATGGAACACTCTATAAAACATTTGGTTATAACGGAATAGCTACTTTTAATAATGATTCAGTAAATATGGGAGATTATGGTAATTCAATAATTGTAGATAATCAAGACAGAATCTTAGTAGCAGGATATACCAGAAGCAAACGAGGTGACTATGACATAATTATCTGGAGATATAATCCCAATGGACCCCTTGATAAATCATTTAATAACAAAGGCTATGTAATATACGATTATAAAAACAAAGATGATATAGCTTACTTTATTGCTATTGACAACCAAAATAGAATATTAGTAGCTGGATATGTAAATAATAACAGAGATGATGATGTAATATTACTAAGATATAACGAAAATGGAAGCTTAGATAAAAGTTTTGCCAATAAAGGGGTATTTGTATATAATGATATAGCAGGGGGAGATGAAAAAGATAGAGCTTACTCTTTAGCTATTGATAAAGATCAAAAAATATATATCACAGGTGAAAGCTTTAACAAAAAATATAATAATATGTTCATTCTCAAAATTAACCCATAAAACCTAAAAAACTAAAACCTAAAAAATTTAAAACCTAAAAAATGTAATTTGAATATAATTCTATATAAAAGGAGCTTATTACTGTAAACATTTCCCACCCCTTCTTTTAAAAATATCACTCCAAAAAAAAACTAAAACAATATTATAAAAACCTTACCAATAAAAAAATACTAAAAAACCAATAAAAAAACAAAAAACATATAAAAAAATCTTACTAATTTTTCCCTTAGGGTTAATATATTTTCATTAAATAAAATTTTAACTCTTTACGTAGTAAAATGTTTGAAATAAAATATAGTCAATTACATTAATATTTGCTTTAAGTTAATTCTAAAAAAATATTTCTTATAGCAAAACTTTCTTAATAACTTATTATTTCTTAACTATCTCCCTAATTTTGTCACATTTACATATTTTTCTCTACATTTATGTTTTCAAATGATTTTACATTTACATAGATCTCTAAGCCCTCAAGTCTTTAAATTCCTACACTCAATTACTAAATCAATTACTTAGACATTAAGTCAATTATTAACATCTACTCAATTAATACCATATACTCCCTAAAACCAATTAAAAAATGAAAGTGATTAAAAAAGATACACCACAGAAATTACCATTTTATTACTTTGTAATATAATAAAATAAAAATATAATAAAATAAAAATAAAAATATAAAATAAAAAAGAGGAGGAATTAAAATTCCTCCTCTCCTATAAATTTCATTTAAATCAATCGTTTAGAATAGTTTTTTAAATATTTTTCCAACTCCTTTAAAGAATCCACCTATTCCATCAGCAACTGCTCCTACAAATCCACCTGCTACTTTTCCAACAAACCCACCTATTGCTTTACCTAAGAAACTACCTCCAATACTACCTACTATTCCTCCTAAGAAACCACCTATAACTGTACCAACTCCTGGGAATATTGCAGTACCAATAGCAGCACCGATAGCAGAACCTGCACTCCAACCAACTAATCCTCCTCCTATACCTCCAGCCATGCTACCTACTGATTGACCTATTGCCATACCATAATCAGTAAATGTAGGTGGTTGAATTGAAGGGAACCCTGGGAATGGCATAGGTGCAGGATAACCTATTGGCCCAGGGAATGGCATTGGATAACCAGGAAAACCCATTCCTGGAAATCCAATTGGACTACCTAACATTGGCCCTCCTATTAAAGGACTTACTGGACCTCCAATTCCTGGAGCCCCAAAAATAGGTGGATAACAGCCACATCCTCCTTGTTGTGCTTGTAATAATTGAAGTAATATCATTATTAATTGTATTATAATTTGTGGAGGTATTTGAGGCTGAGGACAACATCCAAAATAATTATTTATTATTGTAGTATTATTATTTATTATAAAATTTCTTTGTGCGTTAATAAATGGCTCCAGTTGTTGTTGTCTTAAAAATGGAAGCCATTCACTTCCTCCTATTGGAAACATACTTTATTACACCTCCTATTTTTTATTTTTTTTATTTTTTGTTTTCAATATAAATATAATCATTTTTTTTAAAACTAAATAAGATTTTGATATTTTTTAACAATTTTTTTACAAAGGTTGTTTTTTATTTATTATGAAGAATTTTCCATAACCACTAATGAATCTATAAATTAGATATAATTTAATAGAGATTTAAAGAGGTTAATAATAAAAAAGTGTTTAATAGTATAAAAAGGGGATAAGATAAAAAGAGGGGTTGTAGCTCAAAAGGATAGAGCGTTGCCCTCCTAAGGCAAAGGTTGCCGGTTCGATTCCGGCCAACCCCACCCTAATATAAACCCCATTACCCTAATATAAACCCCATCTAAAATAAAACCCCTTAACTAAACCTTTCAAAAATTACTTTCTTTATATACCTTAGCCCAAAATAAATAATTAATATCAAAACAAAAAAATTAATAACAAAAAAAATCAAAAATAATTTAAAATTAATTAAAAATAGAAAAACATTAATAATTGACAAAATAAGAGTTAAACCAATTAAAAATAATTTTAATTTTTTATTATAATTTTCCAAATAATCATTTAAAATCTCTGAAATCTTAACAAAAAGAAAATTATTAATTTTTAAACTAATATTCTTTAAAAATTCTGTTCTGTCTGATTTATTTAACTTAATATTTAATAAATCTTTGTGTAAATTTTGATAAATAAAATAAATTAACTTTTCATAAGGATTACTCTTATAAAGTTTTAAAAATATATTAACTACTTTTTTTAGATTCTCTTCCGATGAAAACTGTACAAAATTAACAACAATTACTTTAAGATTATAAAATTCTTTATCATCTAAATTAATTCTTTTTTTTATTTCATCTTCTTTATTATCTATTAAATTAAATAAGCTAAAAAGCAAATTAACTTTAAAAGAAGTAAGCAAATCCAAATCCAAAGGAATAAATATAAAAATGTCTTTTATAAATTCTACTAGCTTAGTATTTATTATGTTTTTTTCCTTTAATTTAGTAGCAATATATTCATATATATCCTCTATTTCTTGATTATAAAATACATTACTTTCAACTTGAAACCTACTAACTAAATTTAATTTTAACAAATCTTTACTAGATTCTGTTATATCCTCTGAATCTATAACATCTTCTTTAATATTGTCTTTATGTTCTACTTTAGAATCCTGCTTTTGTAAAAAAACCTGATTTGGCAAATTTAAATTAAGATCATATTGATATATCTCTTCTTGAGGGGTTTCTTTATGAATAATCTCTTCTTGTTGTATATCTTTTCTAAAAACCTCTTTTTGTTTTATCTCTTTTTCAAAAATCCCTAAATTTCTAATTCCATTTAGATTATAATTAACTAAGTCTTTTTTTAATTCATTTTTTATAAAATTTAAATCTTTTCGTTGATTAAATAAAAGGTATCCTAAAATAAAGTTCTTAAATAAAATCTCTTTAAAATTAGAATATTTAAAATAATTTTTACAAATTTTAGCTAAATTATCATATTTACTTTGATCAAAATAAGGGAATTGAGAAGAAATATTTATATTTTGTTTAATAACAGGGGGCCAAGTCCTTATTCTATAATCTATATAATACAAAAATTTCTGTAATATATTATGATTTATAATATTTAATTTTATAAAATCAAAAGCGTCTAACCCCGTTAAAATATAAAAAATTAAATTAGTAGACAACCAAATTTCAGAATAAATATTATATTCACTTTTAAACAGAGTCTCGGGAGGTAATATAAAACTAGATTCAAGAAATTTTACGTCCTTCAATTCTTTAATACTAATTTTTTCCAAATTTATTACTATTAAATCATTAGAATTATTTAAATCTTGTAGAACTTTAAAATTATCTAACTTAAAATCACAAATTAAAATATCTTTTTGATGTAAAAAAATCAATAAATCAATGATTTTTTGATAAATACTTATTCTTTTATAACTAAAGATTTCTTCATTTTCCAAAAATTCCCTTAAACTAACAAAATTTTGTTTTTTATAAAGTAAAACTATATTTTTAGTTTCTTTTTTAAAAAATTTACCATCATCTAAAAAATATCCACAAGCTAACGATAATTCCAAACTTCTCTTTATATTCTCTTCTTTAGCATCACTTAACAATTTATACATAAATTCAATTTTATTTACTAAATCTCTATAAAATTTATTAGTATTTAGTATATCCTGTATAGCTTTTAAGTAATAATTCTCATATTCATATAATTCAATCAAATCGTTAATTTTATCAACTAAAACCAAGTTATTAGGTTTTATAATTATTTTTTTATCTAAGTTGAAGAATTTTATTTCCATATAAGCTAAATATTAATTTTAATTTTGTAAAAAACAATTTCTGTTAGTTAATCTTGAAAAAATAATTTTAAACCTTCTTCTTCTGAAGGATAAACATCAAAATCAATAATATAATCTTTTAAAGTCTTATTTTCAAAAAATGATTTATAAATAAAGAAAGTAGCAATAGCAATCATAGCAGCATTATCTGTACATAATATAATAGAAGGAATATACAAATTCAATTTATTTTTATTACAGATATCAGCTAATCTTTTTCTTAAATATGAATTAGCAGCAACTCCACCACCTACAAATATCGACTTTAATTCTATATTTTTGTTTTTATAATCTAATAAAGTTAGTTCTAGTTTTTTTATAATATGTTCTATTGCAGAATATTGAAAATAATAGGCTACTTTTCTTGTTAAATCTTGCTTTTTTTGAGGATCTAAATGTTCAAAATTTATATTTTTTAGATATCTATAAACAGCAGTTTTTAATCCACTATAACTAAAATTATTAGCCTTAGGAATTGGAAAAATTGGTTTCTCTTTGAAATCAGGAACATAATCTTTAGCTAATTTATCAATTATAGGTCCTCCAGGAAAACCTAAATTAAGTAACCTAGCAACCTTATCATAAGCTTCTCCTACCGCATCATCTAATGTCTTAGTTATTAAACTAATCTTTATAGGTAAAAAACTTTCAATAAAATATAAATTAGTATGTCCCCCTGAAACAACCAACCCCAAAGCAGGTAATAAATTTTTATTTAATTCATTAATATTTTTAGTTTCAATTTTTTCAAAATTAGCGAATAAATGCCCCCATAAATGATTAACAGGGATAACCACCTTAGATAAAATAACACTTAGCGTCTTAGCTAAAGCTACTCCACTAGCTAAAGCCCCAACTAATCCAGGAAAAGCACTTACTCCTATCAAATCTACTTTACTAATATCAAATTCTTGATTAACTTTTGCCAAAATTTTTATAATATTCTCCTGATGTTTCCTAAAAGCTTGCTCAGGATATATACCCCCAAAAATATTGTGTATATCCTGAGACAATATCACATTAACTATAATATCAAATTTTAAATCTTCATTTTTTAGATTATAATTAGCTTTAACAACACTTATTGAAGTTTCATCACAAGTAGTTTCAATAGCTAAAATATACATCATTAATACTATTCTAAAAACTTTAATTTACTACCTCTTATAAAAAGGTAATAATGAAAAAATTTATAATTATAAATTAGATATTATAATTTAAATATTATAATAAGGAGGTGTAAGGATAATGGCACAAAAGAAATCAGGTAGCGCAAGTAAAAACGGAAGAGACAGCAATAGCAAAAGATTAGGAGTAAAACTATATGAAGGACAATTAGCTAAGCCTGGAAATATTATTATTAGACAAAGAGGTACTAAATTCCATCCAGGTATAAATACATCTTTAGGAAATGATTTCACAATCTTCTCTTTAGCAGAAGGGATCGTAAAATTCAGAAAAACTCGAACCAAAACCTTTGTAGATGTTATACCTACCAATTAATCAATAAATTAACTAAAATTTATCTAATTTTGAAATAAATTTATTTTTTTTTATTAATATAAGTATTTAAGTATTTTTTATTCACTAAATACCTCCTAATCTTTGGAATTAATTTTAGAGAAATAATTTTATGAAAAAAGAAGAAAAATTAATATTAATTCAAAGTTTTTTAAAACCTACTATCTGTATAATACTTCAAAATAATAATATTGTTAATATTTTTTTTGATACAGAAGAGGAAGAAGTAGGTAATATTTATAAAGGAAGAATAACAAACATAACTCCAGGTATTAATGCTTGCTTTGTTAGTTTAGGTAATTCTCAATCAGGATTTCTGAATTTTAACGATATTCCTGATAACCTTAAGAATAAAATAAAAGTAGGAAACTATTTATTAGTAAAAATAAAAAAAGCAGGTTTAAAAAGTAAATTACCTCAACTTAGTGCATATATAACAATAGCGGGGAAATATGTTATATTATTACCCTTTGAAAACACTATCAAAATATCAGCTAAAATAACAGAAGAAGATATAAAAGAAGTAATAATAAATACAATCTCAAATATAAAATCCCAATTAGCTAAAAAGTATAATAATATAGATATAGAAAATTTAGGATTTATAGCAAGAACAGCCTCTAAAGAAGTTGATATTATGGAAATCTATAAAGATATGGAAATACTTATTAAAATCTGGATAAATATACTAAACGATTTTAATACTTCTAAACATGAAAAATTAATATATACTGATGATTTCTTTCCAATCAGAATAATAAGAGAATATTTTGATACTAAAACCCAAGTTATAGTTGATGATAAAGAAATTTATCAAAAACTAAGGGACTATATCTCATTATTCTCTCAAGAATATTTAAATAAAATAATCTTTTACGATATCTCTAAAACAAATAAATCATTAATAGATTATTATGATTTAAAGATAGATTTATCAAAATATTTAGAAAAAAAAGTATGGTTAAAATCTGGGGGTTCTATAATAATCCAATCAACAGAAATGGGTACTTTCATAGATGTAAATTCTGGAAGCTACATAGGAGCTAATCCTATAGAAACTGCTAAAACTACAAACTTAGAAGCAGCCATAGAAATCGCTAAACAATTAAAAATTAGAAATATAACCGGCATCATCTTAATTGATTTTCTTAAAATCCAAGATAACACGCAATCTGAAATAATAAAAAAACAAATAATAGAAACCCTACAAGATAACTTAAAAGATGATAAAATAAAAACACATATCTTAGGATTTACTAACTTAGGTATCTTAGAAATAACTAGGCAAAGAACTGAAAGTGATATATACTCCAGATTAACTACCCCTTGCGAATTCTGTAATTCAGTTGGATATATTATTAATCCTAAATACCAAGTGCTACAAATAATAAATAATATCAACTCTACCATCCTAAAAACCCAAAATTTTAAACAAAAAAATATTTACTTAGAAACTAGCTCTTATATTATCCCTTACCTAATAGATTACATCCTTAACTTTGATTACGAAAAAATTTTAAAAGAAAATAACATAAATCTTATCATAAAATCCCTTAAATCAGTTTATTATATCTCTAAATATGATTTTTATAAACTAAGATTTTATGATAATATTTCCAAAATAAATTTAGAGGATTTTCCAAAAGAAAATGAAATCTTAGAATTAGAAGTATGGAATATCCCAGAATTAGATACTAATAACTTATATTCAATATATAAAGGATATCCAGTAATTGTAAAAAAAGATAAATACGATATATTCAACAAAAAAATTGAACAACTTAAACTAATAATTACTAAAGTTTATAAATATTACTTAATTGAAACTAAAGGAATATTTTAAGGAAATTCCAAAAAGGAGGTAATATTAATGAAAAATTATATACTTCTAAAAGTAAAATCCATAAAATCTTTATTAAACTTTAGCACATTAATTTTAATTTTTTTAATTATATTTTTAAAAATATCATTAGCTAATATAACAGATAGTCAAAAAATGATAGAAATAAATAAACCGTCTGTTGTATTAATTGTAATGAATTTAAAAGGACAAATCCAATATAGAGAACCCATATTTAATCAAACAAAAGGACAACAAATATTAACTCAATACTTACAACAGGCTTATTATCAAGGAAAATTAAATGTAAATAATCCAGAAGAAATAGTAACCTTTTCTTTAAGATTAATGGCAGAAAAACCTGAATTATTTTTTGATTTCAGTAATAGGACAAAAACCAAAGAAGTCAATGTAACCTCAGTAGGAAGTGGAGTAATAATAAACCCTAATGGATATATATTAACAGCTGCACATTGTGTTAAAATGGATGAAGAAGAAGCTAAACAATCTATTTTAGAACAAACTTTATTATCCACTTTAACAGAAGATCTATATTCAGAATTTGAAAAAACATCAGGCATAAAATTAAATAAAACTCAAGAACAACTTTTATCTCAATTAGCTCAAAAAGTAATCCTACTGGCTATAACTAAATTAGATTATCAAGAGGAAATATATGTAGGTTTAGGAGTTGCTGAAAAAGGTAGAGCTAATGTAACAGCATTTTTAAAACCCGCAAATGTTGTTAAATTAGGAGCAGTAGGTAAAGCAAAAGATATTACAGGTATAGGTAGAGATTTAGCTATTATAAAAATAGACTCTACTAATTTACCTACCTCTATCATAGCTAATACTGAACCTACTGAAGGGCAAGAAGTATATATCATAGGATACCCCGCTAAAGTCCATTTCTTTGCAGGCTCTTTGTTTGATCAATTTGATATCCTAAAGCCTACCATAACCAGAGGTACTATATCTGCTGTTAGAACATCTGCTAAAGGTGTTAGGTCTTTACAAACTGATGCTTTGATTACAGGAGGTAATAGTGGAGGTCCTGGATATAACTTAAATGGAGAAGTAATAGGAACTGCTACTTGGATAATATTAGATCCACAAACAGGTATTAAAACAGATAACTACGGTTTCTTAATATCTTGTAAAGAAATCCAAGATTTCCTAAAAGAAAGCAGTATCCAAAATATTCAAGGACAAGTAGATAAATTATATAAAGAAGCTTTAAATGATTTCTGGAATGATAAATATAAAAATGCTATAAAAAAGTTTAAGGAAGTAGAAACTTTATATCCTGATCATCCATATACTAAGGATTACATAGCTCGTGCTCAAGAACAAATTAATCAAGGTAAAGACAAAAGTTCTTTTATTGATTTAAGTGGAAACAATTTATGGATAGTTATTGGCTTAATCTCGTGTTGTTTATGTTTTGGAGCTTTAGGTTTAATAGCTGTTTTAGTTTTCTTTTTAATCAATAAAAATAAACAAAAAAAACAGATCTCTTAAGATTTCTCAATCCAATAAATACACAAATAAAATATATAAATAATTATGAGAACTGATTTTATACATTTACATTTACATACAACTTACAGTATTTTAGACGGGATGATAAAAATAGAAGATTTAATTAATAAAGTTAAAGAAGAGGGTATGCCTGCGGTCGCTATAACTGATCATGGAAGTATTTCTGGAGCTATCAATTTCTATGAAAAAGCGATTGAAAATGGAATTAAACCTATTATCGGTGCTGAATTATATATAACCAATGATAGACATATTAAATCTAAAGCTAAGTTAGAACAAGAAGATCTAAAATATACAGGGTATCACTTAGTTTTATTAGCAAAAGATATTGAAGGTTATAAAAATTTATGTAAATTAATAACTATAGGTTATTTAGAGGGTTTTTATTATAAACCTAGGATAGATAAAGAAGTTTTATCAAAATATAATAAAGGTTTAATAATGTTGAGTTCATGTTTAGCAGGTGAGATTCCACAAGCTATCCTTAAAGATGATCAAAAAAAACTTAAAGAAGCTTTAGATTATTATTTATCTGTCTTTGGTAAAGAAAATTTTTATATAGAATTACAATATCATAACATAGATGAACAAAGGAAAGTAAATACCAAGCTAATCCAATTAGCTAAAAAATTAGATCTAAAAAGAGTAATAACTAATGATGCCCATTACCTAACTAAAGAGCATGCTAACCCTCACGATATTTTACTTTGTATTCAAACAAAAAAACGAGTAGATGAACCTAATAGATTGAAATTTAAAACCCAAGAATTTTATTTAAAAAGTTATAATGAGCTTTATAGTATATGGGGAGATGATTTTAAAGATGCTTTCTTAAATACTTTAGAAATCTCTGAAAAAGTTAATTTAGAACTAAAATTAAATTCTGTTTATTATTTACCTAAATACACTATAAATAATCAAGAGATAGACTCATTTGAATTCCTAAAAAAATTATGCTTAGAGAATCTCCCTAAAAAATATCCTAATTATGATCAAAATATATTAAATAGAATGGAATATGAATTAAAAGTAATAAACGATATGGGATTTAGTGATTATTTTTTAATTGTATGGGATTTTATTAATTGGGCTAAAAGTAGAGGAATCCCAGTAGGTCCGGGTAGAGGTTCTGTTGGTGGTAGCTTAGTAGCTTACTTAATAGGAATAACAAATATAGATCCTCTAAAATACGGGTTATTATTTGAAAGATTTTTAAACCCTGGTAGAAAATCATTACCTGATATTGATACAGATTTCTGTCAATTAAGAAGGGATGAAGTTATAGAATATATTACCAATAGATATGGAAAAACAAGGGTAGCTCATATAGGAACTTTTGGTACTTTAAAAGCTAAAGCAGCTATAAGGGATGCTGCTAGAGTTTTGGGGTATCCTGCTTCCTTTGGAGATTATCTAGCTAAAATGATTCCCTTTAATTACTCCATTAAAGAAGCCTTAAATGAAAATAAAGAATTACAGAAAGAATACTATGAAAACAAAGATGTTAAAAAAGTAATAGATATAGCGATGGAAATAGAGGGAGTTATAAGAAATCAATCTGTACATGCTGCAGGAGTTGTTATATCTTCAATAGATTTAGATGAATTAACTCCCTTAATAAAACAAAACGATGTTATTGCTACTGCTTATGATATGTCATCTATTGAAAAATTAGGATTAGTAAAAATGGATTTCTTAGGTCTTAGAACACTTAGTGTTATTGATGATACCGTTAAATTAATTAAAAAAATTAATAACATAGATTTAGATATATATAACCTAAATTTAGAAGACAAAAAAGTATATGAATTACTGAGTAATGGACAAACAGTAGGTGTATTCCAATTAGAAAGTAAAGGAATGCAAAGATTACTTAAAGAATTAAAGCCATCTAATATTTATGAGATAATAAGTGCAATAGCATTGTATAGACCAGGTCCACTTGAAAGTGGATTAGTTAAGCAATTTGTCCAATCTAAGCACGATAAATCTAAGATCCAATATTTACATCCAGATTTAGAAGAAATTTTAAAAGAAACATACGGGGTAATAGTTTATCAAGAGCAGATAATGCAAATAGCAGTTAAATTCGCTAATTTCACCTTAGCTCAAGCAGATGACCTAAGAAAAGCAATGGGTAAAAAGAAACCCGAAATAATGGAAAAATATAAAGAAATCTTTATACAAGGTTGTATAAAAAATGGATATGACGAACAATTAGCTAAAACTTTATTTGATATAATTGAAAAGTTTGCTGGTTATGGATTTAATAAATCACATTCTGCTGCTTATGGATTAATTACTTATATTACAGCTTATTTAAAAGCTCATTATCCTCATGAATTCTTAGCCTCTTTACTTAAAAGCGTTGAAAATAATCCCAATAAACTAAAAGTATTTCTAAACGAAGCTATTGAATTAAACATCAAAGTATTACCACCTGACATAAATAAAAGTGAAGAAAATTTTAGTGTAGAAATCCAAGATAATGAAAAATACATAAGATACGGATTATTAGGGATAAAAGGCTTAGGACAAGCAGCTATTAATGAAATCATATCCAAAAGATCCAAAAAACCATTTGAAGATATTTATGATTTCATTCTAAGAGTAAATACTCAAGTTATAAATAAAAAATCCTTAGAAGTTTTAATATTATCTGGTTGCTTTGATTCCCTACATCCCAATAGATTAGAATTATACAAAAATATAGATACCATATTAAACTTAGCTAAGAGTAAAAGTAATGCTCTATTTTCTATCACTAATAAAGCTTCTAATAATAAAATTTCTAAAGAATTAACCTCTTTAGATCAATCTAATAAAACAGAGCAAGATAAATTATTAGAAATCCTAAAATTAGAAAAAGAAACCTTAGGAATATATTTATCAGATCATCCAGTAAATATAATCAAAAAAAATAATAATATAAATTTACCTTTAATAGACGAAATAAAAAAGAATTATATAGAATCTTTAGAAACACAAATTTTGAATAATGAAGTAAGCATAATAGGAGTTATAAATGATATAAAAGAAAGCTATACAAAAAAAGGGAAAATGGTTAGCTTTATATTAGATGATCCTTCTGATTCTATAGAAACTATTGTTTATCCATCAGTATATCAAAATTTCAAAAACTATATAAAAGAAAATGAGATAGTTATTGTTAAAGGAAAAATAGAGGTAGATAAGTCAAATGAAGAACAAACTGAGGATTTAGATCAAGAAGAAAATTTCAAATTAATAGCAACTGAAATATATTCCTTTAATAATTTCATTAACAAAAATAATAACTTAAATTCAATTAATGACAATCTTAATAAAATAAATCCTTTTTTAAACCTTTCTATTTTTATTGAATTCAATCCAAATGATATAAATAATAATCTAAAAAATCTAAAAGATTTCCTTAATTTCATAAGGAATTTAGCAATACCTTATGAAGAAATTAATAAAATAAATACCAATGGAAAGGAATATATAGGTTTTTCTGTAGAAGTATATAATAACGATAAATACCAAAAAATTGAAACCAATAAATACATATCAAAAGATTCAATTGATATGATTAAATCCTTAATTAATACCCATAACTTAGAAAACGTTAATGTTTTCATAGAGTTAATTAATAACTAAGTTGATAATTAAATAACATTAAAGATTTTAAACAAGAGGGGGGATAAAATATTAATAAAGTTAATCATCTAAAAAAAGAGGATCTAATAACAGCTGCTATTCTTTTATTTCCTACTTTTATTTTGCTAATTTTATTTGTGGTTTATCCAATTATAAAAGTAATTTTTAATTCTTTTTTCATTGATATAATTTATTTAAATATAAGGAAATGGGTTTTTTTAGGTAATTTTTTAGAAGTTTTTAAAGATAAAACTTTTTGGGTATGTTTATATAATAGTATAAAATTTGCTACCTTTAGTGTTCCATTTGAAGTTATTTTAGGTTTTTTAATAGCTTTATTTTTGTATTATAATGATAATAAACTAGTTAGATTTAGTGTGATATTACCGTGGGCTTTACCTACTGCTATTATGGCATTATCCTGGAGATTCTTTTTAAATGAAGATTACGGAATTATTCCTAAATTCCTTGGAACTTTTAACTTAAAAGATATATATTTATCTAATAACTTATTTGCGTTTATATGGATGGTTTTAGTGGATATTTGGAAAACCACTCCATTTATTGCTATTCTTATGTATTCTGCTTTAAAAGGATTAAATAAAGAGTATTTAGAGGCTATGGATGTAGAGGGTGGGAATTGGTATCATAAAGTATTTTGGGTTATTATTCCTCTTATTATTCCTGCGGTAGCTGTCTCTATTATATTTAGGTATCTATATGCGTTAGCGGTATTTGATTTACCTTTAGTATTAACAGGTGGTGGCCCTTCTAACTCTACTAAAACTTTACCTATGTATATTTATGAAAATTTCTTTAAATTTTTAGATATAGGTTATGCAAGCTCTTTAACCTTATTCTCTACTATTATCGTATTCATAATCGCTTTCCTATTATTACAATTATTCTCCAAAATCTTTAAAACTAAAATATGAAAAAATTTAAAAAATAAAAGAATTCCTTCCTATTACCATATAATATAACAACTACAATTAATTTATCCTTAAAAAGTTTTTTAGCAGTTTTAATTAAAATATTTTCTATAATAATACCCATATCTTCTAAAACTTGATTGTACTTTAATTGTTTGCTAATTTTTCTATCATAATCTTCTTTTGACATATTATATTTCTTAGTAATAAGGGAAGTAAAATAGTAAATTTCATTAATTTCCAGTTGATAATTTTGTTTTTTAGATTGAAAATCATTTTTATAGAATTCACATAAAGCTCTATAATTGAACCATTTGGCTTTTATATTAAAGTCCTGTTGAACACGAACTACAGAATAATAAAAATTAAAACCATCAATTAAAAAATAAAAAAGAGACCTGGAGAGTGGTAACTTAAAGGGAAACTTAGCTTTTTTACTTCTTAACCCACAATATAATTATACATTATTTTACTAATACTTATATCTTTATACCCCTATATTATCATATCATAACATTTACTTCTTTTACTTTATTAATTTCACTCAATTCATCACTATTTAACACCGTTTAGGAATACAGCTAACATTGTAGTTCCTGTAGGAGTACTATTATAAGCTTGAAAACTAGCAGCTGCTAAACCTGCTGTTGTTAATGGCGTTGTCGTTATATTCAAATATATTATATACCCCGTATTATGACCATTTTCTATCCTAGTTGAATCATCTAAATCCTGATCTATCTTCTGTAAACTCGTTAATGGAATTACTGGTTGGTTTCCTTCTAACGGATTTACTATCCCTAAAGCCACTGCTCTTGCAAATTGTGGAACTCCTCCCGTCGTTGCTCCAAAATATTTTTGAGTTGTTCCATCATTATCCGCAAATAATATTAAATCAGTTTTCCATGGAGATGCATTTTGTGCTGTATCATTATCGCTATTTGTTTTATCTAATTTATACCCCCTAGAAATATACGGGCCTTTCCAATTCTTTAATTCCGTATTATTTATTAAATCATTCCAGTTTGTAGGAAACATTGATGTATCATTAAACATTAATAATGTTGCCGTCCTCATTGTTGATATAATATTTTCCATTGATGATATTTTAGCATCTTCAGTTCTATTACCTATATATGGCAATAATATAGCAGCTAATATTGTTATTATAGCTACTACTACTAATAACTCTATCAGTGTTATACCTTTTATTCTTTTTTTTATTCTCTTTCTTTTTTCCATTATATCACCCCTTCTCTAATATAATTAGAAAAAAATAAAAAAAATCCTCCATTTTTAATAATAAAAAACTTAAAAATATTTATTTTTTAAATTTTTATTTTTTAAATAGATTCATGATATCTTTAATATTAGAGGTATTAACGGGAGCATTTAGTTCAGGGATATTCTCTTTTTTAACTATATTACCCATCTTCTTTAAGACTTTCCTCATTTCCCTAAAATGCTTTAGAATAAAATTCACTTCTTTAATAGAGGTTCCGCTACCTCTTGCTATCCTTGCTTTCCTACTACTATTTAATATATCTGGATTCCTTCTTTCTTCCTTAGTCATAGAGTTAATAATAGCTTCTATTTTATCTATTTGCTTAGGATCAACATTAATCTCTCTAAGAGCTGCAGGATTTATCCCAAACATAGATAACGGCAACATAGATAATATACTCTTAAAATCCCCCATCCTCTTTATTAACCTAAGATAAGATAAATAATCATTAAAAGTGAATTCCCCTTGTAAGTATTTCTCAACTTTTTGCAATTCATCTTCCTCAATTTGTTTTTCTATTTTTTCAATAAAAGTTAATATATCCCCCATTCCTAAGATTCTTGAAACAACTCTATCAGGATGGAATATCTCTAAATCTGAAATCTTTTCACCAACCCCAATAAAATAAAGCGGTTTTTTAGTAACATATCTAATAGATAAAGCAACTCCACCTCTGGCATCCCCATCTAACTTAGTAACAATAAATCCCGTTAAATTAACTTTTTCATCAAATTGCTTAGCAATATTAACTCCTTCTTGTCCTACCATAGAATCTACTACTAAAAGAGTATGCTCTATATATTCATTAAACTTATTTTTTATATCTTTTATTTCGTTAATAACCTCTTCGTTAATATGAACCCTTCCGGCAGTATCAACAATAATAGGGTTAAGCCCTTCATCCTTAGCTACTTGTAAAGCTTTTGAAATTACATTTATACTATTAGAGTTATGATCATAAACAATTCTTAAGTTATTTTGTTCAGCTAAATAAACCAACTGATCAATAGCAGCGGGTCTGTTAAAGTCAGCAGCAACAAGTAATGGATTATATCCTAATGATTTTAGGTAATAAGCTAATTTAGCGGCAGTAGTAGTTTTCCCTGAACCTTGTAATCCTACTAATAAAACAATAGAAGGGTTTTTTAAGATATCAAAATTAGAAGCCTGACCACCTAATACTTCTATTATCTTATCCCTTGTAGCTCTTATTATTAACTGAGAAGGAGTAAAATACTCAACATTTTCTTTATCTTCCATCTCCTTCTTTATCAAAAAAGTTAATTCCCTTACAACATCTAAATGCACATCTGCCTCTAATAAAGCCAATCTTATATCCCTAATAGTTTGATCTATTTCTTCTTTTGAGATTTTACCTTTACCTGATATATTTTTAACTATTTTACTAAAACTATCTACTAACTTTTCAAACATTTAATACCACCTCTTTATTTATAATTTCTTCTATTTGATTTATAAGGTTTTGATTATAAGTTTCTATAAGGATTCTAATAAGATCTTCAGTACCTGAAGGTCTTATAAATACTCTTCCATTTTTATATACCATTTTTTCAATTTTTTCAAATAATTCCTTATTTTTTTCCATAAATTCTATTTTATTAGATACTTTAATGTTTATAAGCTTTTGAGGATAAAATTTTATACTATCTATTAAATTAATAATTTCATGAAAATTAATTAATAAAGCAGAAAGTAAAAATAAGGAAGTAAATAACCCATCACCTGTTTTTAAGAATAAAGGTATAACAACATGCCCCGAATTCTCTGCTCCAATTTGAGCCTTACCTTCTTCTATTGCCTGTGTTATATACTTATCCCCTACATTAACTCTAAGTACTTTAACTCCCATTTCATTAAATTTTTCTTCTATTGCTAAATTACTCATATGAGTTAGAGCAACTTTTTTAATATTATATTTTAATTTATTTAAGAAATAAACCAAAGCTAAAATAATTAAATCGCCATCTAAAAATAATAGCTTATTAAAATTTAGATTAACGAAAGCTAAGGTTCTATCAGCATCACCATCATAAGTAAAGCCCACAACTAAATCATAATCACTACTAAATTTTAAGATTTGAGCCTTTAAATTTTCATAATTAACAGAGCCACACTTATAATTAATGTTATAACCATTAGGATTATTATTTATTATCTTTAAGTAAATTTGTAATTTTGTTTGTGTATTTATTAAATTAAGGAATTTAGAATAAATTTTAGGAGCTAAAGTAGATATAGCAGAATTCCCTAAATCCAATATAATTAGTATTTTTTTATTTTCTAAGCTTTTTAATGGTTTTAGTTTATTTTTTTTTAAAAATCTCTTAAAAAAACTTAATAAATTATTAATATAGATTTTAGAAAAATCTTTGAATTCAAACTTATTAAGATTATTATCACTATAAATTAATCCTTGATTATTCATATCAAATTGTAGGGATTTATATATTTCAACAAACTTTGAATTAATAGCTTTATTTAAATCAGATTCAATAAGTTTTTCTAATTGATTATCAATTTTTTGACCAAATTTATTAAATATCTTAATCCCATTATAAAAGAATGGGTTATGGGAAGCAGTAATCTGTATAGAATAAGATCTTTTATAATTAGAAATAAAAGCTATTAAAGGAGTAGAAGTAAAGCTATTAGATAAGATTACTTTCTTATTTATATTGTATTTATTAAAGAAAGAGGTAATAGAAGAAGCACAAGCTAAAGCTAAACTCAAGCTACTAAATCTAGTATCATAACCTATATATATATCTGTTACATCCTGTTTGTTAATTTTATTAATAAAGAAATAAGAGATAAGAAAAGAATTTAATTCATTTAAGAATGGATATTTTTCTCTTATTCCATCTGTTCCAAAAAATAGCTCCATTATTATAGTTTTTCAACATTTTTAAGATATATCCTTTAAAAGATACTGATTTTATACAACTTTTATTAAATAAATCCCTTAAATTAATTGAATAATAATAATAAACTACTTCTAAATCATATTTACTCTTATTTATCAATTCTAAAACAGTATCCTAAGCTGTTTTTACCAACTAGAAAACAAACATAATAAAAAATTATCTTTTTCTTCATAATCTATTAACTTCCTTATAAATTACCATATAATTAGATTAAGTTAAATATGAGAACAAATTTCAAAACACAATTATATCCACCTTTAAAAAGGAAATTATCATAAAAATAAGCATAAAACTAATTAAAATTAATAAAAAAATAAAATTACTTTAAAATTTCATTTTA
>Ga0080004_1140288_pt1 | contig 65212 bp, 67 predicted proteins | sample WasSprMetagenome_FD_69207 | JGI IMG/M metagenome (GOLD analysis project Ga0080004, IMG submission 69207) | Sulfidic aquatic microbial communities from Washburn Spring, Yellowstone National Park, USA - WS (SPADES assembly) (version 2) | ecosystem: Environmental > Aquatic > Thermal springs > Hot...
AATAGGGCGAAGGCAATTGCCCGGTAGTAGCGCAGACTTCTAGCTTAACCCATACATCGGATACCTTTTTGGGTACCATGTCGGCAGTGAATATCTCTTTAACTATAAACTCTTTAGGAGTTAAATCGCTGGGTAGAAGACCAGACTTAGCATCCACATCAGCATAAACTATTCCTGGTGGCCGTGGGAAATCTTTAACCGGTACGCCTTTTAAAGCCTCCTGCATCACTTGCTTCCATATGAGGGCCGGATAGCTACCACCGGCTACCCCTTGTAAGTAATGCTTGGGGTCCGTCTCGTCATACCCCATCCAAACAGCAGCTACTAGCTCGGGAGTGTAACCCACAAACCAGGCATCCTTTTCTCCTGATAAACCTTTAAAGGCCGGCAGATCTGGGAGGGAAGTAGTACCAGTTTTTCCTGCTGCTGGACGACCTATTTGAGCCCGCTGGCCGGTTCCTGACTTTATTACTGTCTGTAACATATCGGTCATGAGATAAGCCAGTTGCTCGCTCATGACTACCTTTTGCTTGGGTGTATTAACAATTAGATCCCGGCCAAACCTGTCCGTGATACGGGTTATAGTATGAGGTGGGATATAGAGGCCGCCATTAGCAAATACAGCATAAGCTGCAGCCATCTGTAAAGGAGTTACTCCTGACGTGATACCGCCTAGGGCTAAGGCCAAATTGCGATCGCTGTCCTTCAAGGGTAAACCCAGCCGACGGCCAAATTCAAATCCGGTATCTACTCCGATGGTATAAAGCATCTTAACTGCGGCCACATTGACCGACCAGCGGATGGCTTCCCGCATGCTGATCAAGCCCCGGTAGCGGCCGTCATAATTTACAGGAGCAAAAGGTTTGGGCGAACTAGGGAATGTAGTAGGGACATCGTCTATCACCGTAGCCGGGGGGAACCCCTTTTCCAGTGCCGGGGCATAAACGACCAGGGGTTTGATGGTGGAGCCTGGCTGGCGTTCGGCCTGGGTGGCCCTGTTTAAACCCCGGCGGGTAGTATATTTTCTCCCCCCTATAAGCCCTTTTATTTCTCCAGTATGGGGATCTAAGACCACCATGGCGCTTTCAATTAAGCGGTCAGGCGCACTCGGCGGAAAATTAGCCGGGTTACTGTAAACTTCTTCTATCTTGTTTTGGATTTTTGGATCCAAAGTAGTATACACGTGCAGGCCGCCACGGAAAAGCTCTCCGGAATCGATACCATTTTCCTCTAAAAGGCGGCTTGCCTCTTCAATTACAGCATCTACAAAATAGGGGTACTTTGGCGTAGTCTGAGGGGGCTTAGAATTAAACACAAGCTTTTGTTTAAGAGCTTGATCAGCTTCTTCTTGGGTGATAAAACCATACTTGACCATGTTGGCCAAAACTACAGCTTGGCGCTCTTTGGCGGCTTCTTCGTTACCTTTTATTAAAGGCGAGTAGCGGGCAGGGCTTTGGATTATCCCTGCTAGAAGGGCGCTTTCAGCTAGTGTGAGGTCTTTAACATCTTTTCCGAAATATACTTCGGCCGCAGCCCGAACTCCATAGGCGCCAGGCCCGAAATAGACGATGTTGAGGTATTGCTCCAGGATTTCATCTTTAGTATATAAGCGCTCTAACTGAAGGGCCAGGATGGCCTCCTGGAGTTTGCGTTTGAAGGTTTTTTCAGGATTTTCTATAAAAGCGTTTTTGGCTAGCTGCTGGGTGATGGTGCTCCCGCCCTCCCTTATTTGACGGTGTAATAGATTGGTGACTGCTGCTCTAGCGATGGCTCTAATATCAATACCATGATGCTGGTAAAACCGTGCGTCTTCAATGGCTATCACTGCTTTTTTTAAATGATCTGGTATTTCTTCGAGGGAGGCGGGGAGGCGGTTTTCTCCTCCGTGAAGGGTGGCGAAGGGCTGGTTATCTTTATCATATAAGGTAGTAGCAAGATCCATCTTTATATTGTTCGGATCCCATTGAGGAAGGCTCCTTAAAACCCCGATGGCAAAGCCGGTTCCTGCACCGAGCAGTAGTAGGGAAAGAAGAGCTATAATAAGGAGAAGGAGCCGGGCTATATTTAACCGCCGCACCTTTTTCTTTTCTTTGACCATGACCCTGTTCTGACCTCCTTGATACTCTTTCATTATAGCACAGTTGTAAGATAGCTTGAACCCGATTATACCTTATGTTAAACTTTGAGAGACAGGTTGGCAGAAAGGAAGGCTGATCTCCTTTGGAGCAGGAAGTAACTAGGCAACTTTCGATTATCCGCCGGGGAGCTGCCGAGATAATTCCGGAAGAAGACCTGGAGAAAAAGGTTCGCCATTCTCTGCGGACCGGGCGTCCCCTCAGGGTTAAGCTGGGTCTCGATCCCACGGCCCCTGATATCCATCTCGGACATACTGTTGTACTCCATAAACTGCGGCAGTTTCAGGAATTAGGGCATCAGGTGATCATTATTATTGGAGATTTCACAGGCCGGATCGGAGATCCTACCGGTAGATCTGAAACACGGCGCCAGCTTACCGAGGAAGAAGTCAACACTAATGCTGAAACCTATAAGGAGCAGATTTTTAAAATTTTAGACCCCAGGCGTACCGAAGTTGTATTTAACAGTAGCTGGTTAGGGAAACTCACCTTTAGTGAAGTTATAGAGCTTGCTGCCAAGGTTACCGTAGCGCGCATGCTGGAAAGGGAGGATTTTTCTAGACGTTTTCAGGAGGGACGGCCCATCGGCATACATGAGTTTTTTTACCCTCTGATGCAGGGTTATGACTCTGTTGTCTTAAGGGCCGACGTGGAACTCGGCGGGACGGACCAGAAATTTAATCTGCTTATGGGGCGGACGCTTCAAAAAGAATACGGCCAGGAACCCCAGGTTGCCTTTATGATGCCCATCCTCCCCGGACTAGATGGAGTACAGAAGATGAGTAAAAGCTTGGGCAACTATATTGGTATAAATGAGCCACCGCAAGAAATGTACGGAAAAACTATGTCTTTGCCCGATGAATTAATGCTCTTATACTTTGAGCTAGTTACCACCCTTTCTTTGGAAGAACTGGAGGATTTGCGCCGGAGATTGGCTTTAGGTACGCTTCATCCGAGGGATGCTAAAATGTACCTGGCCAGGGAGATCGTTAAGCTTTACCATGGGGAGGCTGCTGCCCTGCAAGCTGAAGCCAACTTCCGGCGTGTGTTCCAAGAAAGGGAGTTACCTGAAGAAATGCCGGAAGTTGAGGTGGAACAGGCCCGGATGTGGGTGCCCCGGCTTCTGGTTCGTTGTGGATTGGCCCCTAGTACGAGCGAAGCCAGAAGGCTCATTCTCCAAGGAGCGGTAAAGCTTAACGGGGTTAAGTTGGAAGATCCGGAGGCTGATATAGAGATTTCACCTGGGGATGTCCTTCAGGTGGGCAGACGAAAATTTGTGCGTCTAGTGCCTAAGGTATAACAACGCTGTGGCCGGTTGCTGCGTATACTTTTCTATGGGGGTGGAAGTATGCGACGGCGCCGGCCAGGGCGGATACCTTGGGCAGCTTGGGTCCTTTTGGGCGTTATAGTGTTTTTTCTTTTTTCCTTATTGATATTATTGATATTGGAGTGGAGATTGAAACCTGCCCTGGCTAGGACGGCGGCTATCCAGGCCCAGTGGGTGGCTACAGAAGCCATACAGAAGGCAGTATTGGAGAAGGTATCTGAAGGGATAAAATACCAGGATCTCATTCAGCCCACGGCCGATGGTACACAGCAAGTAGTCTTTATGCAAGCTGATGTAGCTCGCCTAAGCCGGCTCCAGGCTGAAGCGCAGCTAGCTATTCAGGAGCGATTAGCTGAACTTAAAAGCAGGACCTATACTTTACCTTTAGGGCAAATCCTGGGGTTAAAGGTTCTGGCCGCGTACGGCCCGCGGATCCCTTTAAGTTTTATCCCCGCGGGCACGGTAAATATTACAGTAGGGGATACCTTTGAGGCTGCTGGTATAAACCAGACACGCCATCGAATTTACCTACAGGTAGAGAGCCAGGTCCAGGTAGTGGCCCCTATGCTGGCCGAAAAAGTTAAGGTAGAATCCCAGATACCGGTTGCCGAAGCTATAATTGTAGGTCCGGTACCCCAAGCCTACCTTTCCTTCGGTCTAGACGTGGGGAAGGGGATATTGCGCTCACCCCGGTTTTAAACTTTTTGCTCCTTTAAAAGGAGGATTTTGGTCTCTTAAAGCGAATTATGATTATTAGAAAGGCGGTCAGCGGAGGCCGCGCTGGATGTCTGGCCACGGAGGTTGCCAGCCGGAAAAGAAACCGGCGGGAGTCCGGTGGCCTTTTTGTATAGGGGGAGATAATTCTTGCTCCGTGTAGCTGTAGTCGACGGGCAAGGAGGCGGTATCGGTAAGCATATAACCGCGAAGATACGCAAGGAATTACCCTTAGAAGAGGTGGAAATTTTAGCCTTGGGAACAAACGCCATGGCCACGGCGGCCATGCTTAAGGCAGGCGCTAATGAAGGTGCTACCGGAGAAAATGCCATTGTGCGCAATGCTGGTCTGGTAGATGTCATCGTGGGGTCTTTGGGCATTGTTTTAGCGGAAGGGATGCTGGGTGAGGTTACGCCCCGCATGGCAGCTAGTATAGCTGCAAGCCCGGCTCTGAAACTGCTCCTCCCCCTTAACAGGTCAGGGGTGGAGGTTATCGGGGTGACGAGTGAACCCTTACCGCACTTGATAGATAAGCTGGTGGCCCGTTTGAAGGAGTGGGCTGAAGCCACGGGTAAATTACAAGTCCAGCCCCACGGCCAGAAGGCGGAGGAGGGGAAGAAAAATGTGTGAAGCTAATGCTTATATTTTAAGAGGGGATAAAGAGGAGCTGGTTTTAGAAAGCGTGGATCGGATAGTGCCGCAAGAAGACGGCCTTTTATTAGAGGATATCTTTGGCAAGAAGAAGATCTTGCGAGCCAGGATCAAGGAGATGGCTTTAGTAGATCATAAGATACTGCTGGAAGAAATAAAATGACTTTATTCTAAGCTACTACAGAAAAAATATAGGGAACAAAATAAAGGATAAAATGAATTTGGAATAAAAAGTAAGGCAAAAGTTGCCAAGGAGGCAACTGGTCAAGCCACGGAGGCCAAAGAACGTACGTGGCTTATTTTATTCTTTAAGCAAAATTGAGATAGGGGGGTGTTTAAAATTGCATATTCCAGATGGGTTTCTGGATGCTAAAACGTGGCTAGGAGCAGCAGCATTAAGCGGAGCCGCTCTATATTGCGGGCTAAAGAAAACAAAGGAAAGATGGCAGGAACGTCAGCTACCCACCTTAGGGGCCATGTCCGCCTTTATTTTCGCTGCCCAGATGGTTAATTTCCCTGTAGCTGGAGGAACTTCGGGCCACCTTCTTGGAGCGGCTCTGGCTACCTTTTTCTTAGGACCGTGGGGAGCTGCCCTGGTGCTGACTACGGTACTTATTATCCAAGCCCTCTTTTTTGCTGATGGAGGTATAACAGCTTTAGGTGCCAATGTGCTGAATATGGCCGTGATAGGACCTTGGGTGGCCCAAGCCATGTACAGGTTGGTAGGATACCGAAATTTGGGCATTTTTCTGGCGGCCTGGACGTCCATCATAGCAGCGGCTTCAGCTTGCTCTTTGGAACTAACCTTTTCTGGAACTGTGCCTTTACGTCTAGTCCTGCCAGCTATGTTAGGCTGGCATGCTCTGATCGGTATAGGGGAGGGGTTAATTACTTGCGGGGTTGTGGCCTTCTTTAAACAGATAGGAGTGGTACCTTTCCCAACCTTGATATTGGAGGCGGAAAAGAAATGAGGGATATAGCCAAAAAAGGCAACTGGATTTTACTCTTTATAGCTTTGACTGTAGCTGCCTTCCTTTCACCCTGGGCTTCTTCTTACCCCGATGGATTAGAGAGGGTGGCCGAAGATCAAGGGTTTCTAGAGCAGGGTGAGGGTAAAGAATTAATGAAAGCCCTTATGCCAGATTATACCTTCCCAGGAATAGAGAATGAAAAGTTAGCCACCGCCCTGGCCGGGATAGTAGGTACCTCACTGGCCTTCGGCGCTGCCTGGGGAGTAGGGTGGCTTTGGAAGGCACATTATGGCCAAAGGCAGCGGGAATCAGTAAGAGAAGAGCGGAGGTAAATAAGGTGGGCAATCAAGCGGCTAAAATAATTCACCGCCTTGATCCCCGGGTGAAAATTGTGGCCTTGTTCGGGTTTACTGCCCTAGTTACCACTTTAACCTCAATTTTTTTGCTTTCCTTAGGGATAGCCTTTTTAATTTTCTTGATAGGGATAGCCCGTCTGGAGGGCCACAAGGTGCTGAAGAGGCTTTCCTGGGCGGGGGTGGTAACCGGGCCTTTTATTGTACTGTTATCTTTAGTTACTCCTGGTACGCCCTGGCAAGACCTCCAAGTGGGTTCCCTGGCCCTTACTTTCACTTTAGAAGGAGCTAGGTTGGCTGTATTATTGATCCTTCGTTTGATAAATGCCCTGCTCGCCCTTCACCTATTGACGGAAACTACTTCTTTTAGTGAACTTATGCTAGCTTTTAAAAGGCTATATGTTCCATCTTTAGTGGTATCAATGCTAGAATTTACCATAAGATATGCATCGGTCTTTACCCAGGAATTAAAACGTATGTCGTTAGCCCGTCAGGCCCGGGGCTTTAGGGTTGGGCGAAGCCTCCTGGATAGGGCTACCTTTTTTACTTTGAGCCAGCTAGTAGGGGCTCTTCTCTTACGTTCTTTACAGCGGAGCGAGAGGATTTATTATGCCATGCTGGCTCGAGGTTTTAACGGAGTTAGTCCTGCTTGGCCAGAAGGGTATCCAGCACCACGGCTTAATAAAGAAGATCTAGTTTGGGGAGCCTTTATTTTGGCCTGGGCTTTAATCTTACGCCTGTTAGAATTGGAGGTTTGAGGGTGGAGCAAATTATCGTTGTAGAAGATCTTTATTTTAAGTATCCTGATGGTACTTGGGCCCTGCGGGGCCTTTCTTTTTCCATTGCCCGCGGGAGAAAAGTGGCCCTTATGGGCCATAATGGAGCAGGGAAATCCACCTTGTTATGGCACTTAAATGGTCTTTTCTTGCCCCAACAAGGGAAAGTACAGGTTGAAGGCCGGGTGATAAGCTCTTCTACTGAGAAGTGGGTACGCACCCGTGTTGGCCTTGTATTCCAGGATCCTGATGATCAAGTATTTTCTACCACTGTTAAAGAAGATGTGGCCTTTGGACCGCGCAATTTGGGCTTACCACCGGCTGAAGTAGAAAAGCGAGTCCAAACCGCCCTGGCTGCGGTGGGGATGTTGGAATACCAGGATCGCCCCCCGCAAAGTTTAAGCTACGGGCAGAAAAAAAGGGTGGCTATTGCTGGGGTCCTGGCCATGGAGCCTGAAATTATCCTATTAGATGAACCTTTAGCTTTTCTAGACCCGGCTGCTCAAGCTAACTTGTATTTACTCCTGGAAGAACTTCACCGGCAGGGCAAAACTTTACTTGTAGCCACCCATGATGTAGATTTCGCTGCTTCTTGGGCGGAGCAAGTGCTAATTTTAAAAGAGGGAAAGCTTTTGGCCCAAGGGGAGCCAGAACTTCTTTTGAAGGAGGATATAGTAAAGGAAGCAGCGCTCCGCCTGCCTATTGTTGCGCAGATTTTTCAAGGGTTACTACCAGAGGGGACTCCTTTGCCTAGGGATGTGGCGGGCGCCAGAAAGCTATTGTCCTCCCTTATATCGGGTAGGAAGGTAGAGTTGTTTTCTCATTGACAAGAAAGTTTGGCCAGGTTAGCATGTACCCAGGAAACAGTAAAATAGGGAGGATGCCTATGCGGGTGGCAGAGAATATAGCGGAGCTCATCGGACAGACGCCTATGGTGCGTTTAAACCGCCTGATAAGCGACGGGGCAGAAGTTTGGGTTAAGCTAGAGTTTTTTAACCCAGGGGCAAGCGTAAAGGATCGTATCGCGTTAAGTATGATAGTGGAAGCGGAAAAGGAAGGCCGCTTAAAACCGGGGGATACTATTGTCGAGCCTACCAGCGGCAATACTGGGGTAGGGCTAGCCATGCTTGCTGCTTCTCGAGGTTACCGGTTGATTTTAGTTATGCCAGAGACGATGAGTATAGAAAGGCGCAAGCTTTTTAAGGCCTTTGGAGCCGAACTGGTGCTGACACCGGGTTCTGAAGGTATGCAGGGAGCGGTAGAAAAAGCCCAAGAGCTAGTACGAGAAAATCCTCATTTTTTTATGCCCCAACAGTTTGAAAACCCGGCTAATCCGGCCATCCACCGTGAAACTACTGCCCGGGAGATCCTGATACAGACGGGCGGGGAGTTAGATGCCTTCGTGGCTGGGGTAGGTACGGGAGGAACTATAACTGGCGTGGGGGAGGTGCTTAAGAAAGAAATCCCCCATGTGAAGGTAGTGGCTGTAGAACCAGTCGCTTCGGCGGTGCTCTCTGGAGGTGAACCCGGGCCCCATAAAATCCAGGGTATAGGAGCGGGCTTTGTCCCGAAGGTATTTAATCGCGCGGTAGTGGATGAGATCGTTACGGTGGGCAACGAAGAGGCTATGGAAACGGCTCGGCGTTTGGCTAGGGAGGAGGGGATCCTGGTGGGCATTTCTTCGGGTGCCGCTGTCTATGCAGCCCTTCAGGTAGCCAGGAGATTGGGTAAGGGTAAACGAGTGGTTACCATCGCTCCAGATACAGGGGAAAGATATTTGAGTACAGAGCTGTTTAAGTTTTAGTTAAAAACCCCTTCCCTTGCACTTTCAGCTTGGCTTGTGCTAGAATGGTCCACGGCAAATATAGAAAAGGAGGGGAGGGATGATCTTATGGCTGGGCATTCCAAATGGGCTAATATTAAACATCGTAAGGCCAAGGTAGATGAAAAAAGAGGTAAGCTTTTTACCAAGATCGGCCGTGAACTAATAATAGCAGCTAGGTTAGGAGGGGGGGATCCGGAGGCCAATCCTCGCCTCAAGGCGGCTATCCAAAAAGCTAAAGCTGCTAACATGCCTAGTGAAAATATTCAGCGAGCCATTATGCGGGGTACAGGCGAACTAGAGGGCGGAGCCGAATATGAAGAAGTTACCTATGAAGGCTATGGACCAGGGGGCGTGGCCCTGCTTTTAAATATTGCTACGGATAACCGCAATCGCACGGCCTCGGAGATAAGGTATATCTTTTCTCGTCATGGTGGAAACTTGGGTGAGAGCGGCTGCGTGTCTTGGATGTTCCAGCCTAAGGGTGTCATTACCCTGGTGGTACCACCTGGAGAGAAACGGGAGGAGCTTACGCTTAAGGCTATTGAAGCAGGAGCGGAAGATGTAGACGATAGCGACCAGGAGATAGTGGAAATTTATACCGCACCGGGGGATTTAGAGGCTGTCCGGCGTGCTTTAGAAGAAACCGGGGGAGAGATTAGAGAAGCCGAGGTGCGTATGGTTCCTAATACCACAGTTACCATCGAAGATCCGGAAACGGCGGCTAAAGTTTTGAAACTAGTAGATTTGCTAGAGGATCATGAAGATGTCCAGGCTGTTTATACCAACTTTGATATCCCTGATGAAATAATGGAACGCCTCAGCTAAGGGCTTTAAAATAATATTGAGAGCGTATATTTTTCTTTAATGCCGGTAATGCTAGATTCTGGCAAACAAAGGGGGTTTGCCTGATGAAATCTAGCTACCGGCGTTTTTTATTGATACTTGTAGGTCTAATGGTTATAGGAACGATTCCGGTATGGGGACCAGCCGGGGTACGGAGGGTTAAACAGAAGTTTCCGGACACTCCTTGGCAGGTGCCGGTCTGGGCTTTGCCCCAGTTTTTACGGCCTGAGCCCCGTATAGAAAGGCTTTATCAGGCCTGCGGCCACCGAGAAGAAATACCTTTACCGGGAGAAGTAAATTTAAGGTGGGTAGGTAAAAAAGAGCTGGAAATCCTTTTTCCTCCTCAAGAGGGGTGGAATATCCGCTCAGAACAAAATGGCCGGTTAGTTATTACTCAAAGGGTTCCGGGGTTGTGCCCGCAGGATGCTCCTAAACGACATCTGGCTGAATTAGAGGGGAGGGTAGCCGTATACCGGGGGCCGGTAGGAAGTATAGGAGACCTGGAAAGGGTTTTGAACATAAAAATAGATGCCTTGCCCAGGGAATGGCAGGAACGTATCCGCCGGGGACAGGCTGAATTTCAGTCTGAAGAAGAACTATTACAAGCCCTGGACAGTCTAGAAGAATATTCAACAGATACGCGGTAATTGAAGGCCGGTTAAGTAATAGAGCTCACGGGTGGCGCCTAAGGAAGTGCGGAGGTAGACGTGTCCCGAGCCTTCACGTACTTCACCTATGAGGGCTGCTTCTTTACTTAAAGGATACTGACGTAAGAAGAGGAGAGCCTGGTCAACTGCGCTTTTTTCCACTACAGCGCAGAATTTGCCTTCATTGGCAAGGTATAAGGGGTCAAGGCCTAAGATTTCTGCAGCGCCTTGTACTTCTTGTCTTATGGGAATATCTTCTTCGTTTACGTAAATATTTACCTGGGCGGAAGTAGCCAGCTCTTTTAAGGTAGTAGCAAGCCCGCCCCTAGTGGGATCCCGGAGCCATTTTACTGCGGGCCCTAGGGTTTTAAGAAAAGGCAGGATTACTTTGTGTAAGGCGGCACAGTCGCTCTTTAGCCCTTGGAGGCCGAAATTTTCTCGGGCAGCAAGAACAGTAAGACCGTGGTCTCCCACAGGGCCGCTTATGATAATTGCGTCGCCAGGTTTCACCTTATGAGGCCCCAGATCGATATTATCCTCTACTACCCCTATTCCTGTAGTGTTGATATAAATTTGGTCTCCATGGCCGTGTTCCACAACTTTAGTGTCTCCGGCTACTATAGCAACTCCGGCCTCCTGTGCAGCTAAGGCTACGGCAGAGATAACTTTTTCTAAAGTATCATAAGATAAGCCTTCCTCCAAGATAAGCCCTAGAGTAAGGTATAGCGGTTTTGCTCCGCTGACCGCCAGGTCATTGATGGTACCGTTTACAGCTAAGGTACCGATATTACCACCAGGGAAAAATAGAGGTTTTACAACAAAGGAGTCCGTAGTCACGGCTATGCGGCCCACCGGTGGAGGGAGTAAGGCGGCATCGCTTAAGGCTTGTAAGGGTTCATACTGGAGGTGCTTTAAAATTAACCCGGAAATAAGTTTATGGGTCAGTTCACCTCCATCTCCGTGGGCTAAAGTGATTTTATCGGCTCCCCGAACTTCTTTTTCCATGGGTTACTCGTTTTTCCTCCCTTTAAAGTAAACTCTTATATACGGCGAGAGTAACGGAAGTAGGCAGCACAAGACCCCTCAGAAGAAACCATACAAGGCCCTACCGGTGTAGCAGGGGTACAGCGGCGGGCAAATAAAGGACATTCTGTGGGGAGAGTTAATCCTTTGAGGATATCTCCGCACCGGCATCCAGGTGGTGGAGGAGAGGGTTTCACTTCCAAGGGATAGCGTTTTTGGGCGTCAAAGTCTTGGTATCGCTTTTTAAGTTTAAGACCGCTATCGGGTATACTACCCAGCCCCCTCCAGTTGGCTGGACAAGGGTAGAAAACTTCTTGCAGTATTTCTTGAGCTTTAAGGTTACCTTCCTCGGTAACCACCCGCGGGTAAGAATTGAGCACTTGGGGTTCCCCATTTAGTATTAGAAGAATAAGCTCCATCAACGCTCCCAGGATATCCAGGGGTTCAAAGCCGGCTATAGCTGCAGGCAGATGGTGCTTTTCAGCTAAGAAAGCAAACGCCTGGCGACCCAAAATAGCGCTTACATGCCCAGGTAGGATGAACCCATCTAAACCCAGCTCTGGGTCGGTAGCTAATAGGCTTAAGGCTGGAGGTACCAGCTTATGGGCGCTGTATACAACGAAGTTTTTTAGTCCTGCGGCCATAGCTTCCTTAAGGGCCAGAGCCACCAGGGGAACTGTGGTTTCAAACCCTATCCCGAGGAAGATCACTATTTTGTCGGGGTAAGATTTGGCCAGTTCTACGGCTTCCCGGGGACTATAACACACGTGGATGCGGGCACCTTCAGCTTTGCTCTGTTCTAGGGAACCATAACTTCCTGGCACTTTTAACATATCGCCAAAGGTAGCCACGAAAACGTCGGGTTGGCGGGCCAGGAGGATCATGTAATCGATGTCTTCGGCTGCGGTAACACACACCGGGCAGCCGGGTCCGCTCCTTAAATCTAAACAGTCCTCCAAAAGTTCGCGTAAACCGCTACGCCCAAGGGCTACAGTATGAGTGCCGCACACCTCCATGATCACCGGCCGCCTGCCTAATTTATCTGCTGCCCTTTGGGCTAAAGCCTTTACTTTGGTCAAAACGGCTTTACTTAGCTCTTTTTGCCGGTAGAGGTTCCATAGGTCCAATTTTAGAGCGAGCCCCTTTCTTCCAATTTAGCCAGTTCTTCCCATAATGAAAGCCTGGCTTTTGCTTCCCCTTCATCGATAACGCTTATAGCATGACCGGCATGTACTAGAACGTAACATCCGGGTTTACATCCTTCCACTAAAGCTAGGCTAACGTTGGTCTTTACTCCCCGCGTTTCCACTGTGGCTATAAGGCCGCTGGGATCAATGGATATGATCTTGGCGGGTACACCTAGGCACACAGTTTAACCCTCCTTAAGCTAGGCACCGGGCGATGGCGGCCTGACCCAGGGCGAGCCCTCCATCGTTGGTGGGCACGAGCCGGTGGACATATACAGTGAAGCCCCGGGCTGTTAAGTGTCGGTATACTGCTTCTTGAAGGAGGGCATTATGCCATACACCACCGCTTAAGGCCACCTGACGGATGCCGGTTATCCCCGAGGCTTGTTCCACGGCTTGCACAAGCATTGCACTTATAGTGCGGTGAAAACGGGCCGCGATGACAGGAGCGGGTATTCCCTTTTGGATATCTTCCCAAAGACCCTCTACCAGGGGGCCAGGATCTATTTCCCCCTCTTCCAGTTTAAACGGGTAAGGTGTATACGCGGAAAGATTTCCCGCCGCCAAGGCGGTTTCTTCCAACTCGGTCGGTGCCTGGCCATCATAGGTGTTCTCTAAACAGAGCCCTGTAAGGGCAGCCACTGCATCGAAAAATCGCCCCAGGCTGGAAGTGGGCACTAGGCCGAACCGGCGCTTCAAAGTGTTGAGGACTATATCAGCCGGCAGTCCTTGGTCTAAAAAGCGCTGGGCAGCTTTTTCAGCTTCTATAGGACCCAGATAATGGTAAAGATAGCTTAAGGCTAAATACCAGGGCTTACGGACGCCCTGATCACCTGCAGGTAAAGGTACATATTTAAGATGGAATATTCTTTCAAATTCCTCATAGGAACCCTTAAAAATCTCTCCTCCCCATATAGCACCATCTAAACCATATCCGGTACCGTCGGCGATGATACCCAGGACAGGACCTCGGACTTGATTTTCTGCCAAACAGCTAGCCAAATGGGCATGGTGGTGCTGGATGCCTATAACCTTAAGTCCTAACCCTTTAGCTAAACGGGTAGAGTAATACTCGGGATGCAGGTCACAGGCAACAACTTCAGGCCGGGCTCCAGTTAAAATTTCCAGGCGTTCCCGAGCTTCTTTCCATGCTTCCTGGGTTTCCAGAGTAGAAAGATCTCCTATATGCTGGCTGAGAAAAGCTAAGTTGCCTTTTAGAAGGCAGAGGGTGTTTTTTAGATCGCCTCCTACAGCCAGAATGTCGGGCCCCGACGGCAGGTCTATGGGGATGGCCTGGGGTACGTACCCCCGTGAGCGCCGGTAAAAATGAAGGCCCCCAAGGCGTAAACTTACTACGGAATCATCACATCGGTTGATTATTTCCCGGTTGTGGCAGAGGAAATAATCGGCTATATCCTTTAATTCCTCTAAGGCCTTACAGTTTTCTTTAACCAGGGGTAGATCGCTAGGATTAGCGCTGGTCATTACTAGAAGGGGAGGCCCTCCTTGTAAGATTAGAAGATGAAGGGGGGTGTAGGGAAGCATAACTCCTAAGGTACTTAAACCAGGGGCTACCTGCGGCGCGAGATCTGTATCCGGTCTTTGGCGCAGGAGAACTATAGGAGCCGCAGGGGAGGAGAGGAGGGCCGCTTCCTCTTCGGTAAGGAAGCAATACCGTTTCACTATGTCCAGATCCCGGGCCATAACAGCAAAGGGTTTCCTGGGCCGGCCTTTACGCAGGCGGAGGAGACCAACAGCGTGATTATTGGTAGCGTCGCAGGCCAAATGAAATCCACCAAGACCTTTTATAGCTAAGATATACCCCTCTTTTAAAAATTGGGAGGATTTTTTAAGCCAGTCACCAGTTACCGGCTGGCCTCTGTTATCCAGCAGTTCTACTCGAGGACCGCAAGCAGGACAGGCTATGGGCTGGGCATGAAACCGCCGGTTTAAAGGATCAGCATATTCACTGGCACATTCCGGGCATAAAGTAAAAGGGGCCATGGCTGTACGGTTGCGGTCATAAGGTAAAGAGAAAATTATAGTAAAACGGGGGCCGCAGTTGGTGCAGTTTGTGAAAGGATATAAATAGTGGCGGTCAGAAGGATCTTCAACTTCGCGACGGCAATCATTGCACAAAGCCACGTCTGGAGAAGCTACTACTTGTTGCTCCTCGCCAGTTAGGCTGGTTGTGATGGTAAAGTCCTTCCATCCATGAAGTTCTAATTCTTCTTTTTTCCAGCCAGCAATGCGTGCAAGGCGTGGGGGCCGAAGCAAAATTTCTTGTAAAAAGGCCTCCAGCCGGTCCTCTTCGCCTTCTATATCGATACACACGCCAGAACTGGAATTATATACGGTACCCCGTAAACCTAGAGATTGTGCCACGCGGTAAATAAAGGGACGGAAACCTACACCTTGCACTATGCCCCAAACGGTTATACGGTAGCGGCGAAGGGGGCGACACTTCTCTTTTTGGAGGATACCTGCTGTTTCAGCCATGTGCACCACTCCCCCAGTCCCTCACCAGTCCGTGCCGAGACGGGGAATATTGTAAGCTCGGGATTTAAATTACTTATATCTTGGCGGAAGGCCTCCATATCGAAATCAGTATACGGCAAAAGGTCTATCTTATTCAATAGGAGAACCTGGGCTTCCCTAAAAACAAGGGGATATTTCAGGGGTTTGTCGCTACCTTCCGCTACACTTAGGATACATACTTTAATATCTTCTCCCAGGTCGAACTCCGCCGGGCACACGAGATTTCCTACATTTTCTATAAAAAGAAGATCCAGTTTTTCTAAAGGGAGCTCCACCATAGCCTGGGAAATTAACCTTGCATCCAGGTGGCAGGCACCCTGGGTATTTATCTGGACTACAGGCACGTTGTAGCGAGCTATACGGGCTGCATCACGGGTAGTAGCGATATCACCTTCTATTACCCCTATGGCCATAGATCCAGAAAGGTGCGCCAGGGTGGCTTCCAGAAGGCTAGTTTTACCTGCCCCAGGGCTGCTTATGAGGTTAACTACAGTAATTCCCAGGCAAGAGAATTTTTCTCTGTTTTCGGTGGCGTATTCCCGGTTGGCCTGGCGCAGATCTTGAGCCAGGATGACCTTAATATCAGGCATCTTTAGGCCCTCCTTTTGTTTCAACAGCTTCCTTCGTACGATACCACCTGCATTTCCCGGCCGCTTAGAAGCCGGGCACCTGGGGTAGAACAAGATGGGCATAACAAAATCCATTCCTCGGGGTGGAATTCTAACCCGCAGGTGGAGCATAGGGCCCGGGCAGGCGCTTCCTCAATTTCTAAGCGGGCACCTTCGGCCAGTGTACCGCGGCTTGCACATTCGAAGGCTAGCTGGAAGGCTTCTGGCAGGACTGCTGTCCATTCTCCTACTAAAATTTTTACTAGCGTTACCTGTTTAATACCCCTCCGGGTAGCATCTTCTACTATTAAGCGCACGGCTTCCTGGGCTAGGGATAGCTCATGCATAAATTTTCCCCCTTAAAATATTGCATACAGTATGCACAACCTGGGGGAGAGCGGCTGCTACCGGCGGGCTTAACTCAGTTTTACCCAAACTTATCTCGCCAACCTGGACACCAACTATGTCCAGACGGTGAGGGAAAGTTTCCGGCTCTGTCAAGCGTCCTAAACTCAAAGCTTCGGCTATACCTATGTTGTGTAAGGAAAGGCTACGGAAGGTGATCCGGGGAAGATCTATTTCTTTACAATGGATTACTGTACCGGGGCTTTGACCTGCTTCTACTGCATCTATGATGATTACTTGCTCTGCTCCCCGCATAAGGTCTAAAATAGCCAGCCCTGGGAGCCCCGCCGCAATGAGCTTGATTTCCGGCGGAAGCCCCCAGCGCTTAAGCTCTTCTATCGCTTTAAGACCTACTCCGTCATCCCCGGCCAGGGGATTCCCGCAACCTATGATTTTAACTAAAGACACTTCTATTTTACTCCCTCTCGATTTCCAGGCGCAGGAAATGAACTGAACATGAGATACAGGGATCGTAGTTACGGATAACCATCTCGCACTTTAACGTAGCTTCTTCCAAAGGAAGGTCTAGTACGCTAGGAACAAAGGCACGTAAATCTTCCTCCATATTGGCTACGTTATGGGCGGTGGGGCTAACTATATCTGCCTCTTCAATTAACCCCTGGTCATTGATGCGGTAGCTGTGATATAGACTACCCCGCGGTGCCTCGGTGATGGCGAAGCCCTGGCCAGCCTGGACCGTATAGGCTATATCTTCTGGCTGCGGGTCTAAGCGTTCGATAAGCTCTAAGCAAGCATCGATGCTGTGGAGTAGCTCGATGGCCCGGGCCAAGATACTGTAGAAGGGGTTGAAAGTGGGGAATATTCCTGTACTTTCCGCTATCTTCCGTGCCTCGGGTGAAAGTTTATCCATGTTAAGATTCACCCGGGCCAATGGTCCCACCAGGAAGCTACCCCGGCCTTCTACATAGGAGTGTAGAGCGTTGGAATGGGGTATATGCCGTTCTTTGATATGGTTGCGGTATTGCCAGACCGGTATATTCAACCCCTTAGTGGAAACCAGGCGGCCGCCGTTTATGGCGTAGGTATCATCCGCAGAAAGGGCGATGTGCTCGCAATCCCGCTCGAAAGCCGGGATGTTAAGGGAACTCACTAGATCTATAGTAGCCAAGGCATCGGCACGGGCTTCCTTAAGCCTTTCACCTATAGCTTGTAACTCCTTCCGGCTAGGGACGGAAGTAAAGCCTCCGATGGTCGGGGTGACGGGATGCACTTCTCGGCCTCCAACAAGGGCTGTAAGATCGTTGCCCAGCCGCTTAAGCTTCAAAGCCCTCTTTACTTCTGTCAAATGGTCTTTAGCCATGGTGATGGCACTTTCATAGCCGAGGAAGTCCGGAAGAGCGAGAAAATATATGTGGAGGGTATGGCTCTGTATCCACTGACTTAAGGCCAAAAGCAACCGCAGGTCTTTGGTCTGCTGGCTGGGTTCTATTCCCAAGGCATCTTCCAGTGCTTGTATGCTAGTTATTTGGTGAGAGGCGGGGCAGATACCGCATATGCGGGATACGATACCCGGCACCTCATCAAATTTGCGGCCTACCAGGAACCCCTGGAAGAAGCGCGGGGGCTCAAAAATCCTAAGCTGAAGCTCGGTGATCTGGTTGTCTTTTACCTTAATTTTTAGAGCGCCTTCACCCTCCACCCGGGCTATATAATCCACACGAATGGCCTGTTCTGTCATACGGCTTCCGCTCCTTTACTAAATTCTGGAGTCATACCTGCGAACTTGCGGAAATATCGAATGATATCGCTTCTGTGTAAGCCGTATTCGGCCATGGTCTGGGCTAAGGAGACTGTATTGGCATCATTGGCTGGGCCCCGGCAACCTTCACAGGGCCTCCCGCGGGAGGGGCAGAGGGCACCGCAGCCCGCTGTAGTAACTGGGCCCAGGCAAACCTGGCCTTCGGTCACAAACAGGCATACATTTTCGTGAAGCTTGCATTCTACACATACGCTGTGGGGTCTAAGATAGGGTCTTATCCCCAAAAGAACACCTTTGATAAACTCTAACAATTCCTCCCGGCTGACAGGGCACCCCTTAAGATAGGCATCGACGGGGACATAATAATCGATACCATAGGCTGTGGTAGAATGGATAGCGGCTAAATTTTCATAAACCCGGCTTTCTACTACCCTCTGAGGCTGCCAATTTTTGATAGAGGGCAGGCCGCCGTAGCAAGCACAAGCTCCCATGGCTACCAGGATACGGCATTCTTCCCGTGCTTTTTTAAGCCGCTCGATCTCTTCTCCCGTAGTTATAGCACCTTCAACCAGGCCGATATCGTAAGGCCCGGGTTCGTTATCCCGGCGGGCCATGACGAAGTAGCTGAGATCTACAGCCCCTAAGACGTCTAAAAGTATGGGCTCTAGGTTTAAAAGCTCTAACTGGCAACCTGCACAGGAGCTCATTTTATACACAGCTATACGGGGTTTGTTCACCGGGCAGCACCTCCTAAAACTTCTTCAGGTAGGCTTAGGAGTTCAGCGTAAGCGAACACAGGACCATCTCTACAGACAAACTTGGGCCCGATCTGGCATTTACCACATTTTTTGACCCCGCAGTTCATGCGACGTTCCAGGGATACATAGATCTGTTCTGGCCGGAAACCGCGAGCCAGAAGCCCTTTGACTACAAAGGCCATCATTATTTCTGGACCACAAGTGAATACAGTAGTTTCTTCAGGGCGGGAAGACATCTTATCGAAGAGCTTGGTTACTACTCCGACTTCGTCTTTCCACTCGGTGCCCAGCGGTACCATATCTACTGTAAGACGCAAGATGATATCTGATTGCCGCCATAACTGGTATTCAGGAACATACAAGAGATCGGTAGGGGTACGGGCACCGTAAAGGATCTCTACTTGCCCGAATTCCTTACGCCGGTGGACGACCTCACGAATGACCGGGCGTAAAGGAGCAAGCCCGATTCCACCGGCTACGATAAGGAGATTCTTTATGGGGAGCACATCCAAGGGCCACCCTGTACCATAAGGCCCTCTGATGCCTACTACATCTCCGGGCTTCATTTTAGCTAGGGCATTGGTTACATTACCCACATGACGTATGGTGTGTTGGAAGGTCTCGGTTTGGAAGGGGCTGGAACTTATAGATATTGGGGCCTCACCAATACCGAAGATAGTGAGCATATTGAACTGGCCAGGCCGGAACCGGAAATTCCGGCGCACTTCTTCGTCAATAAAGCTAAAGGTATAGGTAGTGGTATCGTGGGTTTCGCGGATTATCTCTTTGATGACAGCCCGTTCAGGCTTGAACGGATTAAGCACCCTTATTCCCCCCTGAGACGGCTGATGATATCTGTAATGTCAATTTTTTTAACGCAAGTTTTTATACAGCGACCACAACCCACACAGCCCAGAGTCCCAAACTGTGGCTCATAATACACCAGCTTATGATAGATTCTTTGCTTAACCCTGGCATCTCGATCCTTACGGAAGTTATGTCCTAAGGCTACCTGGGCATATTCCAGAAGCATGCAAGAATCCCATTCCCGCTGCCGCTTTCCACTTTTAAGATTGAGGTCGAGCTTATCTACTACGTTGTAGCAGAAGCAAGTAGGGCATACCATAGTGCAGGACCCGCAGGCCAGGCACTGGTGCATAAGCTCCTCCCAAAGGGGGTGGCGGAAATTATCTTCTAAAAGCTCATGCAATCCTTCGGTGTTGAGCCTTTTCTGGAACCTGCGGCGGGCGTTATCTATTACCTTTTGTTTTTCTACCAAAGCAACCCTCGGAGCGGGGATAAGTTCCATATCTATATCGTGGAGGACTTTCTTACCTATTTCGCTACCAACCTCCATCAAGAAACCATCACCCAGGTCGGTAAGCAGAAGATCATACCCTTCTTTTAAGGCAGGCCCCGTACCGAAGGAAGAGCAGAAACAATGCTCTCCAGGGGTAGTACAATTGAGGGCTATGAGAATGGTATTACGGCGTTTAGCTATATAATAAGGATCAGGATATTCCGAGGTATAAGCTTTATCCAAGATGTGAATGGCATGAACATCACAAGGATGGATCCCCAATATTACTTGAGGACGCGGGGGTGCTCCCGTTTCTTCTATATGCTGATCTTCGTGGAAGGAAAAAAGGACTTCAAAGGGAAGGTGGAGCAACTTCTTAGGGGGCAATAAAGTGGTCTGGTAATGTAAAGCGAGTTCTTCCGCGCTCGTTATAGGGGCGAAGACAAATTCTTTTCCTTTAGGTACCGGCCCGAATACATCATAAGCTTTGCGTAATTCTTGCACAAAGGCATCTAATTTTATCTTAGGTAAGTGATAAAGAAGAGGTAACTCCATCTCTGCTTGGCGGGCATAAGCTACAGACATAATTTACACCTCCAATAAGGTGCGTACTTGCAATTACCTTCACAATAAGATTTAAAAATAAATAGAGTTCTTTTTCTTTTACTTTCTTTTATTTTCCACTCTTTTGTTCCCTCCTATGTATTTTTTAGTCTGACTTCCCATGTGAATATTAACACGTACTCCTGTGGCTATGTAATACCCCGAACGGGCTATTTTAAAATAGTCCTTTTTAGCTATTTAGGTGCCTTTATCCATCCCTGTTGGAGGGCGTACTGGACTGCTTGCAAGCGGTTTTTACTTTGAAGTTTTTCCAGGATACTCCGGAGGTGGTTTTTAACGGTGTTTTCGCTGATATAGAGTTTTTGGGCTATTTCCCGGTTGGTAAAGCCTTGAGCTACTAGCTCTAAGACTTCTTTTTCGCGGGCACTTAAAGAATTTAGGGTGGGCGTTTTGGTTAACCTGGGGAGCATCTTTTCTATAAGAGCCGGGGTTAAAGCCGTTTTCCCCCCGGCTACTTCCTGCAGGAGGTAGTAAAGCTGCTGGGGCTCTGCTGTCTTAAGGAGGTAGCCCTTAGCTCCGGCTTCCAAAGCAGCCCAAAGACTTTCGGGGGTGTCATCTACCGTTAGAATGACTACTTTTGCTTCGGGGAGCAAGGTTTTAAGCCGCCGGGTGACTTCTAGCCCGTCAAGGCAAGGGATGTGTATATCCATGATAATAATATCAGGGGAAAGTTTTAGAGCAAGGTCCAGTGCTTCCTCCCCGTCCCTAGCCTCTCCTATAACTTCAAACCCCTCCCAATCGGCTATGAGGGCTCGCAACCCCTTGCGGATCAGAGTGTGATTGTCCACTAAGAGGATGCGTAAGTTACAAGACATATTCCTTCTCCTTTTTATTCAAAAATATGAAGTTAAGACCGGTAGATTGTTAACTTTCTAATTAAAGCATACAGGAAAGCAAAAAATTGTTCAAGATATCACATATGGATACCGAAATTTCTGATAAATCTCTACCGGATTGGGGGATGACAGTAAACAGGTAGGGAGGAGGGATTAAGTATAAGATGGCGAATTACGTAAGAGAGGAGGAAAAGTTTTATATGCGTATTTTAGGCATCGACCCTGGGACAGTTACCACTGGATATGGCATAATAGAAGCAGAAGGTTCGTGGGTTAAAGCGGGTGAATACGGTTTAATATCTGTTTCGCCGGCCCAGCCGTTACCTTTGCGCCTGGCTTATCTTTATGAACAGGTTTTAAGCTTAATCCGCAAAGAAAAACCTTCTTGCCTGGCGGTGGAGGAGATATTTTTTAACCGGAATACCCGTACTGCCATGGCCGTGGGGCAGGCCCGGGGAGTGGTTATTCTCGCTGCTATTCATGCAGGGTTGGAGATTGCCGAGTATACCCCTTTGGAGGTTAAACAGGCGGTTACCGGTTATGGACGCGCTCCCAAATACCAGGTCCAAAAAATGGTACAAGCTATTTTAAACCTGCCCCGCTTTCCTACACCTGACGATGTGGCCGATGCTTTGGCTGTAGCCCTTTGCCATGCCTCCCGTCAAAGTCTAAGAAATTTAGGGCTGGATGTGTTATGATAACCTTTTTACGGGGGATATTGAGGCAGGTTATTCCTGGGGGCGTGGTTTTAGAAGTAAATGGTATAGGTTTCTTTGTTCATACCTGGGGAATACAGGATTGGCCGCCCTTAGGCAGCGAGATATTCTTGTACACTCATATGGTAATAAAAGGAGAGGCCCTGGAACTTTACGGTTTCAAAACCCTTGAAGAGCTTAACATTTTCCGCCTCCTTTTAGGTGTAACAGGGATGGGGCCTAAGGGCGCTCAGGTGCTGGCCAGCTCTGTATCGCCTCCACGGCTTATCCAGGCCATTGCGGAAGAAGATACAGGTTTCCTTACCGCTTTACCTGGTATAGGGCCTAAAAAGGCTAAGCGGCTGGTGGTAGAACTGAAGGATAGGCTGCTTAAGTCGGATTTTCCAGTTTTACAGAGAAAAGACTCCCGTGGGGCCGAAGATGAAGTTCTGGCCGCTTTGCTTAGCTTAGGTTATAAAGCTCCTGAAGTGCAGGAGCCTTTACGCAAAGCACGCGAGCAATTAGGCCCGGGAGCAGACAGCGCTGAGTTATTACAGGCGGTACTGAAGATTTTAGGCTCCAGCAAGTAAAAATGGTTTTGGGAAGGGAAAGGAATTTATGGAGCGACTTGTGGCTTCTGGCCTTCATCCAGGAGAGCAGGAGATAGAAGCCAGTTTGCGCCCCCAGTCCTTGGCTGAATATATAGGCCAGGACCACATCAAAAATACTTTAAGCATTTTTATTGCCGCGGCCAAGGCTCGTGGTGAGGCTTTAGATCATGTTCTATTGTGCGGCCCGCCCGGTCTAGGTAAGACCACCTTAGCTGGTATTATCGCCCGTGAACTAGGGGTGTCCTTCCGTATAACTTCAGGCCCTGCCATCGAGCGTCCCGGCGATATGGCCGCCATCCTTACCAGCCTACAACCCCGGGAGGTACTATTCATTGATGAGATCCACCGCTTGCCCCGGAGCGTAGAAGAGATACTTTACCCGGCTATGGAAGATTTTGGTCTGGACGTTGTCTTGGGCAAAGGGCCGGGTGCGCGTTCTTTGCGCCTGGCCCTGCCCAAATTTACTTTAATAGGAGCTACCACCAGGACAGGGCTTTTAACTTCCCCTTTAAGGGAGCGTTTCGGTATTACAGCCCGTTTAGATTTTTACAAGCATGAGGAACTGGCGGCCATTATCCAGCGTTCGGCTACCATTTTAAAGGTGGAGGTGGAACCTGAAGCAGCCCAGGAGATCGCCCGGCGGTCGCGGGGTACCCCCAGGGTGGCTAATCGCCTTTTAAAAAGAGTGCGAGATTATGCCCAAGTTAAGGCTAAAGGTATAATTACCCTGGATGTGGCCAGGGAAGCTTTGGAACTGCTTGAGGTTGACGAAGCAGGCTTAGATACCCTGGATCGGAGGCTGCTTTTAACTATTATTGAACGCTTTGGAGGAGGCCCTGTAGGTTTAGAGGCTTTGGCCGCAGCTCTAAGCGAGGACCCGGGTACCCTGGAGGATGTATATGAACCCTACTTGCTGCAGATGGGATACCTTAAGCGAACTCCCAGAGGTAGACTGGCTACTGAGCTGGCTTACAGGCATCTAGGGAAGGATATACCAGGGGAGACCAATCTACAACTGAGCTTGTTCCATAGCGCTTCTACTTAGAAGCAAACTTCGGGGTTTCTAGCAAGGATGGACTGTTGAGAGTTAAACAAATCGCTAACCGTACTCTCTACCTCAAACAGGGATGAATTGTTGAGAGTGGGTTTGGGTATGGAGGGGGGCTTATTATTTCTGGCAATAAATGGAACTGTTAGAAGGAGGGGAACCGATGGGTGATTTTAGCTTCTTAGCTAAGATGCTTATAGGGATGGGCATTTTTATAGCCTTTATGGGTCTTATGTTACTAGGCCTGGGCAAACTATTTTCCCTGGGCAGATTGCCAGGTGATATATACATCCAGAAGGGTAATTTTACCTTTTATTTTCCCCTTGTTACCTCCCTTATCCTAAGCCTTATACTCACCCTTGTGTTAAATCTATTTTTCCGGCGTTAGTCGGGATTAAAACTCTATTTCTTTACCCCGCTATTCTTTAAGACGCCGGTTATCCCAGAGGATAGTATGCTTAAGTCTTATTTCTTTGCCCCGCTACCCCCTCAAAAACCGATACTTCCAACGAAATCTCTATTAACGGGGTGAAGCAGATTGTCACCGGGAGGCGATCCTAACCACCTCCTTTCCCTAGCCCAGCAGGGTAACCACTTAGCCCGGGAAGAGCTCATCCGCAAGTTCACCCCTTTTATTTTAACTGTAGTTTCCCGGCTAAGCGGGCGTTTTGTACGTCTGGGGGAGGACGATGAAGCCAGCATCGGGCTTATGGCCTTTAATGAGGCTATAGATTCCTATGATCCCCAGAAAGGGATCTCTTTTTTGACGCTAGCAGAAACGGTAATCCGGCGGCGGATAATTGACTATTTCCGGCAGGAAGAAAGGTACAAACAGCATTTTGCCAGCCAAAATACAGGGATCTCATCCACCAATGAAGATCACCTTTGGGCTTGGGAGTTAATGGGTCGCCGGGAAGAAATAATCCGGTACCAGGAGGAGTTGGCTTCTTATGGTATTTCTTTTGCGGACTTGGTACAGAACTGTCCCCGCCACCAGGATGCCCGCCAGCGGGCCTTGGCCTGTGCAAGAGCCATTGCCAATAATCTCCTTTTACGGCGATATTTAGAGGAAAAGAAAGAGCTTCCCCTTAAAGTGTTAACTCAAGAACTTAAAATCAGCCGCAAAACCCTGGAGCGTCACCGCAAGTACATAATAGCTTTAGCCATAATCATTATGGGGGATTATGAATACCTTAAGGAATACATAAGACAGGCCGAAAGGGGGGAAGGTTATGAAAGGGGATGAAAGAGGGCTCGTTTTAGAGATCCAGGGCCAAGAAGTGATAGTTCTTACCCCCGGAGGCGAGTTCCGGCGGGTCAAGGCTCCCCAACCTTTCCCCAAGGTAGGAGAAGAGATAATGTTGCCACCCACATCTTCCTGGATGTGGTCCAGGGTGAGGCTTACCTTTGCGGTGGCGGCTTTGATTTTTTTGGCCTTCGGTCTTGCCCGTATTTTTGGGCCAGGAGGATTAGCTATAGAGAAACCTTCTCTTTATGTGGCCGTGGATATTAATCCTAGCCTTGAGTTAGCCCTGAATAAAGAGGAGAGGGTAGTGGAGGCTAACTCCCTTAACACCGAGGGAAAAGTTTTACTCGAGGGTTTGAACTTGAGAGGACAGCATGTGCAGGATGCTATAAGGATAATAAGCAAGGCGGCCTTAGAGAAGGGGTATCTTCATCCAGGGGAAGAAGGGTTTCTTATAATCAGTGTAGTCGCTGAAGAGGAGACAGAAGAAGAGATAGAGGCTTTAGACCAGTTGGCGGGCAATTTAGCTAAAGCGGCTGAGGAGGTATTGCAAGCTAAGCATGTAAAGGCCATAGTTAAAGCCAATACCTTTGAGGTGGAACTGCGAAAACAGGCAGCCAAGCTGGGCCTTTCTCCGGGGAAATATGCTTTATATTTAAAGGCTTTAGAAGCCGGGATACCCGTTACTGTGGAAGAACTAAGAGAGCAAGGAGCGTTAAAGGCTTTACGTCGGGCTGGATTAGATCCCCGAAACCTTTTGGATTCTGTCCTGCCGGGTGCCAGGGGTAAAGGCAAGCAATCTTTGGCTCCGGTTAACTCAGAGGAAGGAATCCGTGGTGTACAAGGAGAAAATAAAGAGAAACCCCTGCCGCCAGAAGGAAGGACGGAGAAAAAGCTTCCCGAGGGCATTCCTAGCGGAGAGGGTGGAGCTCAAGATATAGAAGGGGCGGAGGAGAAAATAGAGAGAGGTAAGGGTTCTAGGGAAGCCCCAAAGGCTGTGGGACCCTCTCAGGGGCAGGAAGGCTTAGATAGCCCTCGGGGCATAAAAGGTGGTAATGTTTATCCTAGCAAAGATACTACAATTCCGGGAAGGCTGGAGGAAAGTAAAGGGGGAGAAGGGAGAAAAGGAGGGAAGTAGTAACGGATAAGCTTCTAAGATGAAGGGGAGAAAAGGGGGAAGGGTTCTTGAGGGGGAAATTTAAGAATTGGTTTTGGATAGTGCTATTATCTTTAGGGCTTGCTGCTCTGCCTCAGGGAGCGAGGGCAGATATAGTCCAGCCCCCCTCTATCCGGGTTCTTTTAGACCGGGGTTTGCCTCAGGTCAGTTTCCAGGTGGTACAAGGAGAATATTTATTGCTCGATGAGCGAGGCGGGGAGATTGCCCGGCCTGCGGCAGGGGAAACCTGGGAAGCACGGGCAGCGGATGGGAAGTTATTCCTTGTACGACAGGGCCAAACTTTGCCCCAGGCCTTTACTGGGGCAGTAGAGTTGCGACCCCGGGACGAAAAAAAACTTAATCTCTTCCTGTACAACGGAAATCGCTATCGGGGTAGCCTCAAAATCTTCCTTCAACCCGAAGGCCTGGCGACAGTTAATACTTTGGATGTAGAGCAATACCTTTATGGAGTAGTAGGAGCCGAGATGGCGGTAAGTACAGGAACTGGGGAACCCGGGCTTGAAGAAGCCCTTAAGGCCCAAGCGGTGGTTTCCCGGTCTTACGCCCTGAGTTGTTTAGGCTCCGGTGGATATTATGATGTAACCGATGACACCTACACTCAAGTTTATCGGGGATATGAAGCCGAGCTTGTACCCGGGGCCGATCAAGTTAAAAAGGCAGTGGATGCTACCCGGGGGCAAGTTATCTATTATCAAGGTAAATTGGTAAAGGCTTATTTTCATTCTAATGCTGGGGGCTATACGGAAGATAGTGAAAATGTATGGTCGGAAGCCCTACCTTACCTTCGCGGGGTTCCTTCACCAGAAGATGAATATGCTTTACGCTTCGGAGGATGGGTGGCCAGCACTTTTGCCTGGACCAAAACCTTGACCCGGGAAGAAGTACAAGGTATGATCAAGGCGTGGCTTGAGCGCACGGGGCAGGCTGTTGAGCTAGGTGATATAATAGATCTCGTACCTGTGCGAGAGCGACGAGATGGAAGTGGCCCCACGGTGTCCGGAAGGGTCACACGGCTAGAGATGGTGGGGACTAAGGGTAAGGCTGTGGCCTACCGGGACAGTATACGCTCCGTCTTGGGTCTCCGTAGTACTCTCTTTACTCTAGAGATGGATTCTACGGTTTCCATCCTTGATGGCCAGGGAAGCAAGCATGGTCTAAATTATGGTGGGGATTTGCAGGCCTTAGGAGCCACAGGTCGGCTTTTAACTTTAAACGGTTCTGCAAATGAGTATGCAGTGCTCGGTGCCGGAGGGACCCGCGTGGTACCCAAAGTTTTCCAAAAAGTTCTTATCCAGGGCCGGGGTAACGGTCATGGTTTGGGTTTAAGCCAGTGGGGAGCCCGGGGGATGGCAGCTAAAGGCTTTAATTACCGGGATATTATTGAACACTATTATAATCAAGGGAAGTATGATGGAAAGCTGACTGTTGGTACCTATAGGTAAGGAGATAAGGATGCGCGTAGAGGATTTCGACTATCACTTGCCCCCTGAACTGATAGCCCAGCGCCCTGTGGAGCCGCGGGATGCCTCGCGGCTCCTTGTGCTACACCGCAATTCGGGAAGATTAGAACACAGGCGGTTTTATGAACTACCTTTATATCTTAAACTTGGAGATGTCCTGGTTTTAAATGACACCAGGGTGATCCCGGCCAGGCTCTTGGGAAAAAAAGCTAAGACAGGAGGGCAGGTGGAAGTTTTTCTCCTTAAGCCTTTAGGGGGAGATTGCTGGGAAGTTTTGGTTAGACCAGGGCGCCGGGTACCCCCGGGGACAGAACTTATTTTCGGAGGGGGTGAACTCCGAGCCAAGGTTTTAGACCGCACACCGCAGGGAGGGCGCTTGGTAGAGTTTGAATACGAAGGAAAGTGGGAAGAGGTAATAGAGAGGCTGGGAGAGGTCCCCTTACCTCCCTATATTAAAGAAAAACTGCCCGATCCCGAACGTTACCAGACGGTTTACGCTTCAAAGCCCGGCTCTGTGGCCGCTCCTACGGCCGGCCTTCACTTCACCCCCCGGCTGCTTAAAGAGCTTGAAGAGAAGGGGATAAAGATCGTCTACATTCTCCTCCATGTGGGCCTCGGAACCTTCCGGCCGGTGAGGGAAGAAGTGGTAGAAAAGCATAAGATGCACGCGGAATACTTTCGTGTGGATGAGGGAGCGGCCAGGACCATAAATGAGGCCCGGAGACAGGGCGGGCGAGTGATAGCTGTGGGCACTACAGTTGTACGTACCCTGGAGACGGTGGCTACCCCAGAAGGGGATATTAAGCCCGGGGAGGGTCTTACCGAGCTTTTTATTTATCCGGGCTATCGCTTTAAAGCTGTGGATGGTCTTATTACCAACTTTCACTTGCCCCGTTCTACTTTGCTTATGCTGGTGTGTGCCTTTGCAGGGCGGGAAAAAATATTGGAGGCCTACCAGGTAGCTATAAAAGAGCGTTACCGCTTTTATAGCTTTGGCGATGCCATGCTAATCTTATGAGCGGGGAAGTTTTGGTGGAGGTGAAGCAATAGCTTGACACCAGTCTCCTTTGAAATAATAAAAACAGAAAAGACCTTCGGGGCGCGGCTTGGCCGGTTGATAACCCCTCACGGAATTGTGCATACACCGGTCTTTATGCCCGTAGGCACCCAGGCTACAGTTAAGACCATGACGCCTGAAGAAGTAGAGGCTTTAGGCGGGGAGATAATCTTAAGCAATACTTACCACCTTTACTTAAGGCCGGGGGCTGAAGTTATTCGCGAGGCCGGGGGCCTGCATAAGTTTATGAACTGGCACCGCCCCATTTTGACCGATAGCGGCGGTTTCCAGGTTTTTAGCCTGGCTAGCCTCCGGGAGGTACGACCCGAGGGCGTTTTTTTCCGCTCTCACCTAGATGGTTCGACTCATTTTATGGGACCCCGGGAATCCATGGCTGTTCAAGAAGCCCTAGGTTCGGATATTGCCATGGCCTTTGATGAATGTGTGGCCTATCCGGCAAGTTATGAAGAAGTAGAAGCGGCGGTGGAAAGGACCACCCGCTGGGCCGAAGAATGCCTTAAAGCGCACAAGCGACGGGATCAAGCTGTATTCGGTATCATCCAGGGAGGGGTTTTCCCTGATCTTAGACGGCGGAGCGCCCGGGAAATAACTTCCTTAAATTTTCCGGGGTACGGTATTGGGGGTTTAAGTGTGGGAGAACCTAAAAGTATGATGTATGCTATACTGGAAGAGCTGCGCCCCTTTTTACCGGAGAACAAGCCCCGGTATCTCATGGGTGTAGGTTCGCCCGACTGCCTTATTGAAGGGGTAAAAAGGGGTATAGATATGTTTGATTGCGTACTTCCTACTAGGATAGCCCGCAATGGCACTGTTTTAACCAGCCGGGGGAAGCTGGTAATCCGGAACGCCGTTTATGCCCGGGATTTCCGGCCTTTGGACCCAGAATGCGGTTGCTACACTTGCCGTAATTTTACCCGGGCTTATATCCGTCATCTTATAAAAGCCGATGAAATTTTAGGATTACGGCTTACAACTATACATAACCTTTACTTTATTTTCCGCCTTATGGACCGTATAAGGCAGGCCATAGCCGAAGACCGCCTTTTAGAGATGAGCGAGGAGTTTTATTCGTGCTATAAGGATACTGATGGTGGGGAAGAAAATTTCTAAAGAAAAAAAGAGGTTTTATCCTCCCCTTGTAGAAAGGAAATTAACAAGAGGGGGTGTTAAGCGATATGCAGCAAGCACAAGCCTGGGGATGGACTATTTTTTACCTGATCTTTTTCTTCGCCATTTTTTACCTTTTAGTGATACGTCCGCAGCAAAGGCAACAGAAAAAGCGGCAGGAGATGCTAAGCAAATTAAAAGTCGATGACCGGGTCGTCACTATAGGGGGCATCCACGGCCGGATTACTAAGATCAAGGATAAGACGGTGATGATCCGGATCGCAGATAAGGTAGAGATAGAGTTAGATAAGAATGCTATATCCTATGTTCCCGGGCAGGAGGCGAAATAATATTTGGCACAGGTTACCTTAGAGGATGTCAAAAGGGATCCCGAAGTAGAGGCTTTTGTGTGTCAAGGTAACGAGCACTTGGGAGCTTTGGGTTATACTGAACATGGCCACCGGCATCTAGGGCTGGTGGCCAGCATTAGTCACAATGTCCTGGCTAGGCTAGGTTATCCGGAAAGGTTGGCTGAGTTAGCTTCCATAGCAGGTTATCTCCATGATATAGGTAATGTTATAAGCCGCCAAAATCATGGGCAGGCAGGTGCCCTTTTGTCTTATAATATTTTGCGAAGGTTGGGGATGGACGCCCAAGAGATGGCCTTAGTACTGGGGGCTATTGGCAACCACGAAGAAGAGTACGGCCAGGCGGTAAATCCCGTGGCTGCTTCTTTAATTCTGGCTGATAAATCCGATGTGCACCGTTCGCGGGTAAGGAACCGGGAGCCGGCCACCTTTGACCTCCATGACAGGGTAAATTACGCGGTAAAGCACTCTTTTCTTAGGGTGGAGGAAAGACATAAAACTATTACTTTAGAATTAGAGATCGATCTGGAAATAAGCAAGCCCGCCGAGTATTTTGAGATCTTTCTTCCCCGCATGATGATGTGCCGACGGGCGGCAAGTTTTTTAGGTTGCCAGTTTGGCCTGGTTATAAATCAAACCAGGCTTCTTTAGCCTTTCTTATTTTTAAGTTGCAGATAAGGGGGAAAGTAGCTTGGTAAGGAGAGCCGGGAAAGGATGGGGCACTTTCAAGCTTATAGTCGCTCTTTTGGGTATCCTCGCCCTAGGTATAGGGGCCTTGCCACCGCTTCTTAAGGGTATGAAACTGGGTTTGGATTTACAGGGTGGCGTTCATGTGGTGGTGGAAGCTAAAGATACCCCGGATCATAAGGTGACAAGCGAAGATATGGAGGCCCTGGAGCGCGTTATGCGTAACCGGGTGGACGAGCTGGGGTTGGCCGAGCCCCTCATCCAGAGAGAGGGAAGCCGCAGGCTTATTATCGAACTTGCGGGTGCTAAGGATCCCGAAGAAGCGGTTAGAATCATCGGTAAAACAGCTTTGCTGGAATTTAAAACCAGCGATGGTCAAGTGGTGGTGAGCGGTAAGGATCTTAAAGATGCTAAAGCCATCATAGATTCACGTAACCAAGAACCCCAGGTAGCTTTAAGATTTAATAACGAAGGAACTAAAAGATTCGCGGAGGTTACTACAGAGTTAACTCAAAAATATGCCAAAGGAGATCCCAGAAGGAGAATCGGTATATATTTGGACAACGAGCTTCTTACCAATCCGGAAGTGGAGGAACCCATCCCCAGCGGGGAGGCCGTCATCCGTGGTGGATTTGCCGATTTTAAGGAGGCGGCAAATCTTGCCGCTCTCTTGCGCGGCGGAGCCTTACCCGTACCTGTAGAGATAGAGGAGCGTAGGGCTGTAGGGCCTACCTTAGGCCTAGATTCCCTGATTAAAAGCGAAAAGGCAGCTATTGTGGCCCTGGCAGCCATCGCTTTATTTATGCTGGTAGTTTACCGCCTGCCTGGTCTGGTGGCCGATCTTTCCCTGATAGTTTACGCTGTTCTTGTTTTAGCTGCTCTGTGGGCTTTAAAGGCCACCTTGACTTTACCCGGTATCGCGGGTTTGCTTTTGTCTGTAGCCATGGCTTTGGATGCCAATATTCTGATCTACGAGCGTCTAAAGGAAGAATTACGGAATGGTAAGACTTTACGGGCCGCAGTAGATGCTGGTTTTAAACGGGCTTTTGTTACTATCTTTGATTCTAATGCTACAACTGTTTTGGCAGCCATAGTCCTTTATTTTTTGGGCAGCGGTACTGTGCGCGGGTTTGCCATAACCCTTTCTTTAGGTATCGCCATCAGTATGTTTACGGCCATAACCTTAACCAGAGCCCTGCTTCATTTAGTTATCAGCGTACCTGCCTTTAGCCGGAACCTGTGGCTTTATGGGGTCAGCATAAAAGCTAGGCCGGCAGAGCTAGAAGGGGTGAAGTAAACGTGGATTTTGTAGGTAAGCGCAAGCTATGGTATGCGATTTCCCTGCTGGTAATTATACCGGGGCTTATAGCCATGCTGGTTAACCGGCCGGCCCTTAATTTGAGCATCGACTTTACTGGCGGGAATCTCCTACAATTAAAATTTGAGCGCCCTGTAGAAAGCAGCCAGGTGAGAGAGGTATTAAAAGAGTTCAATTTAGAGAAGAGCTCCTTGCAGACAGCAGGGGAAAACGAGTTTTTGTTACGGACCCCTGTCCTGGGAGAGGAAGAGACGGGTAAACTTTTTTCTACTTTAAAAGAGAAGCTCGGGAACTTTGAGATAAAGCGTAACGAAAAAGTGGGGGCTACAATCGGGCGGGAGATAACCCGTAATGCCCTTTATGCTTTAATCATAGCTTCGGGTTTGATGCTTATCTATATGGGATTTCGCTTTGAGTTTCTCTTCGGTATATCGGCGGTAGTAGCTTTGCTCCACGATGTTTTGGTAGCTATAGGGCTTTTTGCCCTTTTCCGCTGGGAAGTAGATAGTTCTTTTGTCGCGGCTATTTTAACTATTATCGGGTATTCTATTAACGATACTATAGTGATATTCGACCGCATCCGTGAGAACTTGCGTATGCGTAAAAAAGAGAACCTGGAGGAGCTGGTGAACAGGAGCATTAAGCAAAGCCTGACCCGTACCATTAGTACGGTAACTACTGTAATTATTGCCCTGGTAGCCCTACTCATCTTAGGTGGGGATACTACTAAAGGCTTCGCCCTCGCCATGCTTATAGGAACTATAAGCGGGACCTACTCCTCCATTTTTACAGCCAGCCCCCTTTGGATCGATTTGCGGCATTTAGTCGAGGGACGAAAGAAAGCCCTCCAGGGAAGGGCGCGCCGGGCGACTTCTCCTTAAAAGGTCCGGTGATTGAAGGAGGTTTCAACCCTGGAAATTCTCTGGGGAGTATTATTGGGCGGGTTACTTTTAGCAGGTCTGCTTCATCCGGGGGCGGGCCTGCTTTTCGTTATGGTACTTCTTTTTTATATCCTGTACTATGCACCACCTCAGAGCTTGTGGTCTATACTATTACTGGTGGCAGAAGTTTTGACAGCTTTGGCCTTAGCCGCAATAGGGTGGCGAAAGGCCCCCAAGGAGGGCCTAGACTTAAGTAAATCCCTGGTTTTAAGCATAACCGTTTTGCTTGTAACCAGTGTTTTGTTAGGGACCCGGTTTGGCTTAAGCCTTTCCGGGATAGCCGGAGCAGGAGAGTTAGAAGAATTAAAGAAGCAAGTGGGTTTCCGGTGGTTTTGGAGATATTTGGGTAGTATCTTTCTTCCCCGGCTTTCTTTCTTTTTACTTTGGCTTCTTTTGTTAAGGTATACCCTTGAATATCTTGCCGACCTTTAGCTTCTAGTGTTACAATGGGAGCAAAGCACCGCCACAGACTTCATCCAGGGAAGATGAAGTCTAATTTTTTGAGGTGGAGGGAGAGGGTGGCTGTGGATGAACGTGTGCGAGCCGCCCAGATATCGGTTTTCTCTAACATTTCTCTAGTTGTTTTAAAACTTTTCACCGGGATATTCACAGGTTCCATAAGTATAATATCGGAGGCCATCCATTCTGGATTGGACTTGATGGCTTCAGTTTTCGCCTATTTTTCTTTAAAGGAAGCCAGTAAACCGGCTGATTATGAACATCGTTATGGTCACGGCAAAATAGAAAACATAGCCGGAACCTTGGAGGCCCTGCTTGTGTTTGCGGCGGCCCTGATTATAATTGTAGAAGCTTTAAAGAAACTCAAGTCAGGAATAGAAGTCATCCAACCGGTAGCCGGTATAGCCGTCATGGGGCTATCGGCCGGGGTAAACTACCAGATCTCCCGTTATTTATTTAAAGTGGCCAAGGCTACACAATCGGTGGCCTTGGAGGCTGACGCCTGGCATCTTTTAACGGATGTTTATACTTCGGCAGGTGTAATGCTGGGGCTCGGGATCCTCAAGGTTACGGGTTTTAGCTTTATAGATCCTTTAGTAGCGCTCTTGGTAGCAGTCCTTATCTTGCGGGCTTCCTACCGGCTGATGCGCGAGGCATTTCTACCTTTGATGGATGTATGTTTGCCGGCAGAGGAGGAACGCCTGGTAAAAGAGATTATTGCCACCCATGCCGGGGAATATGTAGAGTTTCATAAACTGCGTACCCGGAAATCTGGGAGGGAGCGCCAGATCGATTTACACCTGGTGGTACCTGCCCGTCAGCCAGTAGCTGAAGCACACGAACTATGTGATCGTATTACCTCAAAGATTAAAGCAGCACTTCCCTATACCCATGTACTGATCCATATAGAACCCTGCCAGGAGGATAAAGATTGCGACCGGTGCCCCGGTTGCCAGGAGGATGAAAAATGACGGAGATAATATGGGAGGTTTGTCCTTGCGATTATGAGTTACAGGAGAAGCTTGCTAAAAACCTAAAGATATCCCCTTTGACCTCCCAAGTCCTGATCAACCGGGGGGTAAAAAGTATAGAAGAAGGAAGGCTGTTTTTACAGGGGGGATTAAAGGCCTTAAGCTCACCCTATGAGCTTCCCGGCATAAATGAGGCTGTAGCCCGGGTGGAAAAAGCGGTACATAGAAAAGAAAAAGTATTGATCTATGGAGATTATGATGTGGACGGTCTTACGGCTTCTGCCCTTTTAGGAGAAGTATTAAAAGAGTTGGGCTTAGAAGTGGAATATTACCTCCCACACCGTTTAGAAGAAGGATACGGGGTAAGAATAGGGGGGCTTGAGGCAGCGTTATCTTTAGGATGTCGCCTGGTGATCACTGTAGATTGTGGGATAACGGCCACGGAGGAGGCCGCTTGGGCCAGGGAAAACGGTTTAGATCTTATAATTACCGATCATCACCGGCCGGGGCCGGTGCTCCCCCAAGCTTTAAGTTTGATCAATCCCTGGCTTTCGGGGGAAGGGAAAGTTCTTCTTGCTGGAGTGGGGGTGGCCTTTAAGCTGGCCCAGGCTTTAGCTGAATTTTTCTCCTTACCTTCCCCCAAGGTAACCATAGGGGCTTTAGATCTGGTGGCTTTAGGCACCTTGGCGGATGCCATGCCTTTGCTGGGAGAAAACCGGGCCCTTGTGCAGCTAGGCTTAGAGGAACTAAAAAAAGCAGAACGCCCCGGGATAAGGGCTTTACTAGAAGTGGCGGGTTTAAAATGGGATAGTCTAGATGCGGAAAGGGTGGCTTGGGGGCTGGTACCCCGTCTTAATGCTGCCGGGCGCCTGGGCTCTGCCTGGCCTGCGCTGGAACTTTTGCTTACTTCTTCCTTCCAAAGGGCTTGGGAGTTGGCCCAAGCCTTAAACTTACAGAACCAAACCCGCCAGCTTTTGGAAGAACAGATATGGGGGGAAGCACTTGCTCAAGCTGAAGAAGGCGCAGCACGGGGAGAGCCAGGCCTGGTTCTTACGGGCAGGGGATGGCACCCTGGTGTATTAGGGATCGTGGCCGCAAGATTGGTAGAGCGTTTTAGGAGGCCGGTTATCCTTATAAGCTTAGAACCTTCAGGGAAAGGGCGGGGTTCCGGGCGGGCCCAGGAAGGAATAGACCTTTTTCAGATCCTTAAAAACTGCGCATCTTACCTTCTGGCTTATGGAGGTCATGGACAAGCCGTAGGGCTAGAGATAGAAGCCGAAAAGATACCCGCTTTTCGGGAGGCGTTTTTCTATGCCTTAGAGGCGGCTTCTGCAGGAGAAACCTTTAGGCCCAGGCTTAAATTAGATGCCGAAGCCCGCCTAAGCCAACTAGATCTAAGTTTAGTAGAAGAAATTAAGGCCCTTGCCCCTTTTGGACCGGCTAACCCCCGGCCATTGTTCCTCTATCAGGGGGCTAAATTAATTTCTGTGCGCCAGGTGGGTCCAGAAGGAACTCACCTTAAGCTTAAATTACAGGCCGAGGGCCGGGAAGTTTCAGCCATAGGCTTCCGAATGGCCCTACCACCGGATGTAAGTATTGGTAGCCAGGTGGATTTGGCCTTCCGGCCAGAAGCAGATAACTTTAGCGGCGAAACAGAGCTAGAATTAGTGGTGGAGGCCTTGCGCCCGGCAGTTCCGGCGGCGATCAAAATCAGGGTAGATAACCCTCAGTTAGATAACTCTATTAAATTCAACATGGATTTCTGGTATATGGACGATGAAGACGTGGACGTACTTCAAGCAGGTAAAGGCCGGGTGATTACCTGGGCCAAAGCTATCATAAAGGAGCTAAAAAGGTATTGGAGTGAAAGACTCGAGCCTGTGACTATTATCCTCTCTTCTGGTTTAGGGGCGTTAAGTTGCTATTACGGACTAAAAAATATTTTGCCTCCGGAGGTAGGACCGTTATTTATAAGAGGGCCATGGTTACCGGAAGAGAGGTTACCCTTCCCGCCTTCTGTGGGTATCTTCCTTGAGCCTTTTGAACTTTGGAAAAAGGAGGGGAGAAAAAAGGGACAGGAGATATGGTCCCCGGTAGCTAAAGAGGGCGGGCGGCAGCTTTACCCAAGTATTTTTGATTATAAATTTACTTCTGATCCAGTAAAGCTTGCGTGGGAGATGGCTTCCCAGGACAAGAGGGTTCTTTTATATACCGAACACCCTGCACAGGCCCGGAGGTTGGTACAGTTACTATGGCAGTGTGGTAAATTTAAGGTGGGGCTGGATGAAGGATTAACTTTTGAGGAGAGATTTTCTCTAAGGAGACAAGCATTGGCTGGGGATTTAAAGCTTTTGGTAGGTGTAGGATGGTGCCCAGCTTGGTTTTATCCGGCAGAAACGGTCGTTTTTACCTACCTTCCCCGGGGGAGGGAGGAACTGGAGCTTTCCCTACCCTTGCAAGGAGAACGGCCAGAGGTTTATATAGCGACCTATGCCCTAAGTAAGGGACCCCCTTTACCTTTAGACTTGAGAGCTTTTCTGGGCCGCCTGTATAAGCGCTTGTACGCTATAACCTTGCGTAAAAAGGCTTTATATTTACATAATAATGTTGCCAGCAATTATTTATTCCGGTGTAGCTTAAATATCCTGGAGGAGTTGGGGCTTATACATATGGCTCACCATAATGAAGGGATAAAGGCGTGGGTTAAGGGTACGCCCCAAAGCAAACGAGATTTAAACCGTTCCTGGCGGTACCGTCAGCTACGCCGGGATTATGAGGAGGTTTTTGCTCTCTGGCGGGAGCTCACCCGGCGAAAGGGGTGAGAATTAATGGATCTCCATAGGTTAGAAAGGCAAATATTGCTGTACTATCCGAACGCCGACTTAAAACTTATCCGGGATGCTTATGATTTTGCTAGTGTTGCCCATAAAGACCAGAGGCGGCATTCAGGTGAGCCTTTTATCACCCATCCGCTGGCTGTGGCCGAAATACTAGCTGAGCTAGAGCTGGATTTAGTTACCATTGCTGCTGGGTTGCTCCATGACGTGGTCGAGGATACCCCTATAAGTATAGACACAGTCCGTGAAATTTTCGGCGAAGAAATAGCCTTATTGGTGGATGGGGTTACAAAACTTAGCCGTTTAGAGTATAAGACAAAGGAAGAGCAGCAAGCGGAGACCCTACGGAAGATGTTTTTGGCCATGGCTAAAGACATCCGGGTTATCCTTATTAAACTGGCTGACCGCCTGCATAACATGCGCACTCTAAAACATTGCCCGGTGGATAAGCAAAAGGATATCGCTCGGGAGACCCTGGAGATTTACGCCCCCTTAGCCCACCGCCTGGGGATTTTCCGCTTAAAATGGGAACTGGAGGACTTAGCTTTACGTTATCAGGAACCCGAAGTATACTATGAATTAGTTAAAAGTATTTCCAAGAAAAGGCAGGAAAGGGAAGAATATATACAGAGGGTAGCCGCTATTTTAAGAGAAAAATTACAAGAAAGCGGGATAGAAGCAGATATTCAGGGTCGGCCCAAGCATTTCTACAGCATTTACAATAAGATGAAAAAACAACAAAAGGAGCTAAGTGAAATATACGACTTGATCGCTTTAAGGGTCATCGTGGATACCGTTAAGGATTGTTACGCGGTTTTGGGGATAATCCATGCTTTATGGAGGCCTATCCCGGGCCGGTTCAAGGATTATATCGCTATGCCCAAGCCGAATATGTACCAGTCTTTGCATACCACTGTATTGGGGCCTGAGGGTGAGCCTTTTGAAGTGCAGATCCGTACTTGGGAGATGCACCGTACGGCCGAGTACGGTATCGCCGCCCATTGGCGTTATAAGGAAGGTTATACCAGCTCCGATAAGGAGTTTGAGCAGAAGCTCACCTGGCTGCGCCAGATCTTAGACTGGCAGCGTGAGCTAAGGGATCCCCGTGAATTTATGGAATCCCTTAAGATAGATCTTTTTTCCGACCGCGTATATGTATTTACTCCTAAAGGAGATGTGGTAGAACTCCCGGCCGGCTCCGTTCCCATAGACTTCGCCTACCGGGTGCATACAGACATAGGCCATCAGTGCGTGGGAGCCAAAGTTAACGGCCGGATAGTCCCTCTGGACTACCAGCTAAAAACCGGGGATATAGTGGAAATTTTGACCCAGAAGGGTAGCGGGCCCAGCCGGGACTGGTTGAAAATAGTTAAAACCTCTCAGGCTAAAAACCGTATTCGCCAGTGGTTCCGGCGGGTGGAGAGGGAAAAGAATTTAGCTAAGGGGAGGGAGCTCTTAGAAAAGGAGTGCCGGAAGCAGGGCTTGGAACCGGAGGAGGTCTTAAAGGGTAATTTCCTCCAAGAGGCAGCTCGCAAGTTCAACTTCTCTTCTTTTGAGGATCTGCTGGTGGCCATAGGAGATGGAGTGATAACCCCGGCACAGGCGTTGGGCGACCTAATTAAAGGGAAAGAGGTGGAGGAAAAAGAGGAAGAGAAGCCGGCGGTGGACTCCCTCCCCCAGGCCAAATCCTGGATCGGCTTTAGCCGCCCTTCCCAGGGAGTGCGGGTTAAAGGTATCGATAATGTGGTAGTCCGTTTGGCCCATTGTTGTAATCCTCTGCCCGGGGATGCCATTATAGGGTATATCACCCGCGGACGGGGTGTTTCCGTGCACCGTAGCGATTGTCCCAACATCCTCCACCATTTAAGGCAGGAGGCTGAGCGTATAATCGAGGTGGCCTGGGACCAGGATGCCGAGGCCACCTACCAGGTGCAGATAGAAGCTTTGGCTTTGGACCGGCCACGCTTGGCCATGGACATCATGTCTGCGGTGGCAGATACTAAGACTATTATAAATGCTGTACACGCTCGGGCCACCCGTAACAATATGGCTACCGTGGATTTGAAGCTAGAGATACGGAGCCTGGAGCACCTGCAATATATAATGGAAAAAATTAAACGCGTTAAGGACGTTATGGAAGTTAAGAGAGTAACACCGAGCTGATAGGGGTGGTATTTTTTGCGGGCGGTTGTCCAGCGGGTCTCATCAGCAAAAGTTAAAGTAGATGGCCAGGAGATAAGCGCCATAGGTCCAGGGCTCTTAGTGTTTTTGGGTATTAAAGCGGGCGATACGGAGGGAGATGCTCGGTACCTGGCGGAAAAAATTGTTGGCTTGCGCGTGTTTCCCGATGGGGAAGGAAAAATGAATCTTTCCATCCAGGATACGGGTGGGAAGGTGCTGGTAGTATCCCAATTTACCCTTTATGGAGATTGCCGCAAAGGAAGACGGCCCAGCTTTAGCGAAGCCGCCCCGGCTAAAGAGGCGGAAAAGCTGTACGAAACCTTTGTGGAGGCTCTGAAGGAACAAGGATTAGAGGTGGCTTGCGGCCAATTTCAGGCTCATATGCAGGTTGAACTAGTGAATGATGGCCCGGTTACGCTGCTTTTAGATAGCAGTAAGCTTTTTTAAGCTCTCGCCCCTCCCCTGCCACGTCGCAGTGGTTTGGCTTTCTTAAGGCAGACTTCTAAATGACGGGAGGTCTTTTAAAAGATGATTTTAGAAACTTTGGTGGTCGGCCCCTTGGCCACTAATTGCTACCTTATAGCGTGCCCCCAAACCAAAGAAGGGGCCGTAATCGACCCGGGGGCTGAAGGCTCAAGGATACTGGCTGTGGCTACGCAAGCGGGGATAAAAATACGATATATTATTAATACCCATGGGCATATCGATCATTGCGGTGCCAACGGTGAGATAAAAAAAGCTACAGGCGCAGAAATATTGATCCATAGAGCAGATGCACCATATCTTACGGATGCCAACAAAAACTTGCTCATTTTTACGGGAGGGCAAGGAGGTAGCCCGCCGGCAGACCGGACCCTGGAAGAAGGGGACATCATACACGTGGGTAAGATATCCTTAGAAGTGATCCATACTCCCGGGCATACACCAGGAGGTATCTGCCTTAAGGGAGAGGGAGTGATCTTTACGGGGGATACCCTCTTTGCAGGTTCCATCGGGCGTACAGATTTTCCCGGGGGGTCCTTCAGGCAGCTTATAGATTCGGTTAAGGAAAAACTTTTCTGCCTGCCTGAAGACCTGGTCATTTACCCCGGCCACGGGCCTTCCTCCACCATCGGTGCTGAGAAGGCGGATAATCCTTTCTTTTAGAGAGCTTAAGGAGAGGAGAGCGCTATGCTGACCCAGAGACCCCGGGGTACAGAAGATATTCTCCCCGGTGACAGCGAGAAGTGGCAATATATAGAAGAGGTAGCCCGTTCCCTTTGCCGGCTTTACGGTTATCGTGAGATCCGGACTCCTATATTCGAACACACAGAGCTTTTCCAGCGCGGTGTAGGGGATACTACCGATATAGTAGAAAAGGAAATGTATACCTTTTTGGACCGTAGCGAAAGGAGCCTAACTTTGAGGCCGGAAGGCACGGCTCCGGTGGTCCGGGCTTTTCTCGAACACCGCCTCTATAGCGGGATGCTCCCTGTAAAACTTTTTTACATAGGGCCTATGTTTAGGTACGGCCGCCCCCAAGCAGGCCGCCTGCGCCAGTTTCACCAGTTCGGAGTAGAGGTTTTTGGAAGTCGCGAACCCTCTTTAGATGCGGAAGTGATCTCCCTGGCCATGGATTACTACCAGCGGCTAGGCCTTAAAAATCTAGAACTCCATATAAATAGCGTGGGATGCCCTTCCTGCCGGGCTGCTCACCGGGAAAAGCTTAAAAGCTACCTAAAGGACAAACTTGAAACCCTTTGCCCCACCTGCCAGGGCCGTTTTGAGCGGAACCCTTTACGTATCTTTGATTGCAAAAGTCTGGAATGTCAGGGGTTACTAAAGGGCGCTCCTACCATAACTTCATCCTTGTGCCCGGACTGTACCCAACACTTTAAGGAGGTCTTGCATTATCTAGAGGAATTAAATATAACCTACCTCCTTGACGAGCATCTGGTGAGGGGGTTGGATTATTATACCAACACCGCCTTCGAGATAGTAGCACCGGGCTTAGGTGCCCAGAGTTCCATCGGCGGTGGAGGCCGATATGACGGCTTAATAGAGGCTTGCGGCGGGCCTTCTATCCCAGGCATAGGTTTCGGGTTGGGTTTGGAGCGCACTTTGCTGGCCATGAAGGCGCAAAACAGAGAGATTAAAGTAAGTAATGGGGTAGAAGTACTGGTGGCTACTGCAGGAGATGGGCTGGAGACGGTTGCTTTGAAGCTTTTAAGCTTGCTTAGGGAGCATAATATCCCGGCGGATAAAGATTATTTGGGCCGCAGCCTTAAGGCTCAAATGAAGTATGCTCACCGGTATCCAGCTCGGCTAGTGATTATTTTGGGGCAGGAGGAGCTGGCTCGCGGCCGGGTTACGGTAAAAAACCTTAAGACAGGCGAGCAAAAAGAAGTGGTTTGGGAAAATGTGGTAGATTTTTGCCTGCGAGCAAAGGAGTGTGAAGAATAAATGATAGAGGGTATGGGTACTTGGCGCCGTACCCACGGGTGTGGTGAACTCAAAAAAGAAGATGCCGGGACTCGAGTAGTGTTGATGGGCTGGGTGCACCGTACTCGCGATCACGGAGGGCTTATATTCGTTGATCTGCGGGATCGTTCCGGTATAGTACAGGTTGTATTTAGCCCCCAGGTTTCACAAAAAGCTTTTGAAATAGCCGAAAGCCTGCGTAATGAATATGTGGTGGCTGTGACCGGCGAGGTGCGGCTGCGGCCGGAGGGGACTGTTAATCCCAATCTTCCTACAGGAGAAATCGAGGTATATGCTGAAGAAGCGAAGGTACTCAACCGGGCTAAAGTTTCTCCCTTCTATATAGCCGATAATATCGAAGTGGACGAAGCTTTAAGGCTCCGCTACCGCTATCTAGACCTGCGCCGGCCAGAGATGCAGCGCCTTTTAAAGATGCGCTACCGGACCACCAAGGCTATAAGGGATTTCTTAGACAGCCGCGGCTTTTGGGAGATTGAAACACCTATGCTTACCAAGAGCACTCCCGAAGGAGCCCGTGATTTCTTGGTCCCCAGTCGCTTAAACCCCGGGGATTTTTATGCTTTACCCCAATCACCCCAGCTTTTTAAGCAAGTGCTTATGGTGGCCGGTGTAGAGCGGTATTTCCAGATCGTGCGCTGTTTCCGCGATGAGGACTTGCGAGCCGATCGCCAGCCCGAATTCACCCAGCTTGATATGGAGATGTCGTTTGTTAGCCGGGAAGAAGTGATGGGGGTTACTGAAGAGCTTTTGAGCTATGTTTTCCGTACCGTCTTGGGGGTGGAAATTCAGCTACCTTTCCCCCGCCTGACTTATAGGGAAGCCCTCGAGCGCTACGGCTCGGATAAACCGGACCTGCGCTTTGGCCTGGAGATAAAAGATATCTCGGATCTAGTCGGTAAAAGCCAATTTAAAGTCTTTGCCGAAGCCGTGGAGAAGGGTGGGGTGGTCAGGGGTATAAACGCTGTAGGGTGCGGTAACTATTCTCGCCGCGAGTTAGAAGATTTAACCAAGCTCGCCGGTACATGGGGAGCAAAAGGCCTGGCATGGATGATTGTAGAAGCTGGAGGCATTCGTTCTCCTATAGCTAAATTTTTTAGCCCTGAGGAGCTAGAAAGCATTAAAGAACGGATGAAGGCCCAAACGGGGGATTTGCTGTTATTTGTAGCTGATGAGGAGGAAAGGGCAGCTCAAGTTCTAGGAAATTTGCGCCTGGAGCTGGCCGGGAGATTGAATCTTTTAGATCCTGAAAAGTTCGCCTTCGTTTGGATTGTAGATTTTCCCTTGCTGGAATACAGTGAAGAAGAGGGCCGTTACAAAGCCGTTCACCACCCCTTTACCTCTCCCCGGGAAGAAGATATTTTCTTACTGGATAGTGAGCCCCTGAAGGTACGCGCCTTGGCTTACGATGTGGTGTTGAACGGGGTAGAAGTGGGAGGGGGAAGCATCCGTATCCACCGGAGGGACCTCCAAGAGAAGATGTTTAGCCTCCTGGGCTTAAATTCTGAAGAGGTACAGGAAAAATTTGGGTTTTTACTTGAAGCCTTTGAATATGGAGCCCCTCCTCACGGTGGTATAGCCTTGGGCTTGGACAGGCTGGTAATGCTCATGGGCAGGCGGGATACCATCCGTGATGTTATTGCCTTCCCCAAAACCCAGAGCGGAACCTGCCTTTTAACCGGTGCTCCGGGGCCGGTGACGCCGGAACAGCTAAAGGAGCTACACCTTATTCCAGCAGCGCCCAAGGGTAAGGGCCAAATTTCTTTAATTCGGGGTGCTAAGTAAACAATTGTCAAATCGGGGACTCTTGAAACCGCCTTAACTTTGTGTTAATATAAAAGTGCCCTGCGATGCACGTGAAAGGCCGCAAGTTCTGAGCCAACACCAATACAAAGGGAGCCCGGTCTCTGGGCGTGGCTTGTAGGCCCCCTTGAGGGGAAACAAAAAGCGCCCAGGAGGGCACCCACGTGTAGGGAGAGGGTTCATGGAAACTGCGGCGCTTCACGGCATGTGTGGGGTTTTTATTTTTACGAAAGGAGTTTGCCCTTATGAGTTCATATGCTCCTGTAAAGGATGAACTTTTACTTCGTTTAAGGCGGATAGAGGGCCAAGTTAAGGGTTTACAGCGTATGGTAGAGGAAGGCAAGTATTGCGTTGATGTTCTTACCCAGATTGCGGCTGTACGGGCAGCCTTAAAGACGGTGGGTACGATTATCTTCGAGCACCATGTCCGGGGCTGTGTGCGGAATGCCATTTTGATGAAGCAAGGGGACGAAATAATAGGAGAACTCATCGATATTTTAAACAAATTTATGGATTAAGCTCGGCCAGGACATTATTGCGCTGTTTCATGGGCGGTCAAGTTAAGGCTTAGAGGGTTTTTTGCCGCAGCGCTCCTTAAAGGCGCAAACCAATTCCTTCTCCTTACCGTAAGGAGAAGGATTGTAAAACACCTTGCCTTCTAAGGAGGGCGGCAGGTAGCGCTGTTCTACCCAGCCACCGGGGAAATTGTGCGGGTATTTATATCCTTTCCCGTGCCCCAGGGCCTGGGCGCCGGGGTAACTCGCATCACGCAGGTGCAGGGGGACGGATACATTTCCTCCCTTCTTTACTTCCTCTAGGGCGCTATCAATGGCCTTGTATACAGAATTACTTTTCGGGGCCAGGGCGAGGTATAAGGTAGCTTCGGCAAGTATCAACCTGCCTTCGGGTAACCCTACCCGTTCTACGGCCTGGGCTGCAGCGGTAGCTACTACTAAAGCCTGGGGATCGGCCAGGCCGATATCTTCGGCCGCATGGATCATAAGCCTGCGGGCTAAAAAGAGGGGATCTTCTCCCGCGTAAATCATGCGGGCAAGCCAGTATATAGCAGCATCGGGATCTGAGCCACGGATGCTTTTGATCCAGGCCGAGACTATGTCGTAATGTTGGTCACCATTGCGGTCATAAAGTATAGGCTTGGTTTGCACGGCCTCCTCGACCACGGCTAAGGAAACGTACTTTCTGCCATCCGGCGCAGGGGGAGTAGTGAGGGCGGCAAATTCGAGGGCATTTAAAGCTATGCGCGCATCCCCTTCGGCGACCCGGGCAAGATATTTCAGCGCTTGCTCCTCGACTTCTACGTTGAGATCACCCAACCCTCTTTCTTTATCCTCCAAGGCTCTCCGTAAGAGCTTCAGAATGTCTTCTTCCCGTAAGGGTTCTAGCCGGACTATGCGGGAGCGGGAGCGCAGAGCAGGGTTAACGGTGAACATAGGGTTCTCGACCGTAGCGCCAATCAAAATAATTATTCCTTCTTCCACCCAAGGCAAGAGGGCATCCTGGATATTTTTGGCCCACCGGTGAATTTCATCCACAAAGACAACTGTTTTCTGCCGCAAGTAAATGCGCCTTTCTTTAGCTTTTTCCACTACCCGGCGGATATCGGTTATGCCATCTAGGGATGCATGCAGGGATTCAAAGTGAGCCTTGGTCGTGTTGGCAATTATATGGGCCAGGGTGGTTTTCCCGCTGCCCGGTGGCCCCCAAAGTATAAGAGAAGTTATGGTATCGTTTTCAATGGCCCGCCGGAGGAGGGTACCTGGGCCAAGGACTTTTTCTTGGCCCACAAATTCTTCTAGATTTCGGGGCCGCATGCGTACTGCCAAAGGAGCTTGTTTTTTCAGTTCTTCCTGAGCCGCCTGCTCGAATAGATTCATGATTAAGTAATGGCTCCTTCAAGGAGCGAGATTAGAAATAGTTTAGCTTTATTATATAAGACACGGTATAAAAACGCTAGTCTCTGGGAAGAACTTAATAAAAGCAGAGTATTTCGCTCGGATTTTTCTTGACAATATCCGAGTGAATTGCTAAGATATAATCGCTACAAGGGAAAAGGTAGAGATTGGGGTGATTGGTATTGAAGCTCTCTACCCGGGGAGAATATGGCTTGCGTGCCATGTTCGACCTCGCCCAGCGCTATGGCGAAGGCCCGATCTCTTTGAAAAGCGTGGCCGAACGCCAAGATATTTCTGAGCATTACCTTGAACAGCTCTTTGCTTCCCTCAGGAAGGCAGGGCTGGTGCGCAGCGTTAGGGGAGCGCAGGGCGGCTATACCTTGGCCCGGGAGCCACGGGAGATTAAGGTGGGTGAGATCATCCGGGTCCTGGAGGGGCCCATAGCTCCCATGGATTGCGTAAGTGAAGAGGAAGGGGAAGGCACTTGTTGCGCACGGGCGGAAACTTGTGTTGCCCGTACTATATGGGAGAAGGTAAGGGATAGCATAGCCGGCGTCCTCGATTCCATAACATTGGAAGATATGGTTGAGGAAGCCCATAAACTGCAACCTAAGGATAAATATATGTATTACATTTAAAAACTTCTTAAGAAGGTGATCAAGGCGTGCGTAGGGTATATTTAGACCACAGCGCCACCACACCGGTACGGCCTGAGGTTTTAGAAGAGATGCTTCCTTACCTTAAGGAGGAATTCGGTAATCCCTCCACCCTTTACAGTTGGGGACGGCAGGCTAAGAGGGCTATTGAAGAGGCCCGCGCTCGAGTTGCGGCCCTTATCGGAGCCCAGCCGGAAGAAATCGTATTTACCAGCGGTGGTACTGAGGCCGATAATATGGCCCTTATAGGCGTGGCCTATGCTAATCAAAAAAAGGGCAAACACATTATTACATCCAGCATAGAGCACCACGCTGTGTTGGATACCGCCCAGTACCTTCAGCGCCAGGGGTTTAAGGTGACCTTTCTTCCGGTAACTCCTGAAGGACTGGTACGGGTAGAGGACGTAGAGGAGGCTATTACGGATGATACTATCCTCATAAGTATAATGCATGTAAATAACGAGGTGGGCACGATCCAGCCCATCCAGGAGATCGGAAAGATTGCCCGGGAACGGGGTATTATCTTCCATACGGATGCTGTACAAAGCGTGGGTAAAATCCCGGTAAATGTAGATGAACTCAACGTAGACTTGCTTTCGGCCTCTGCCCACAAGATCTATGGCCCTAAAGGTGTGGGCTGTTTATATATCCGCAAGGGTACACGCATACAGCCTTTGCTTCACGGAGGCGGCCAAGAACGCAAAAGGAGGGCCGGAACGGAAAACGTAGCGGGAATAGTAGGATTCGGTAAAGCAGCGGAGCTAGCTGGGCAAGAATTAGAAAGCGAAGGCAAGAGACTCAAGGCCTTACGGGACAAGCTCATCGATGGAGTTTTGGAGCGTATCGATCATGTGCAGCTAAACGGTGACCGGGAGCGGAGATCCCCCATTAACGCCAACTTTAGCTTTAAGTATGTGGAAGGAGAATCCATACTTTTAAGTCTAGATATGAAAGGCATAGCTGCCTCCAGCGGTTCTGCCTGCACCTCGGGCTCCCTGGATCCTTCCCACGTGCTCTTGGCCATGGGTATCCCCCATGAAGTGGCCCACGGCTCAGTGCGCATGACCCTGGGGCGGGATAATACGGAAGAGGATATTGATTATGTGCTAGAGGTGCTGCCAGAGATAATCGAACGGTTGCGAGCTATGTCGCCATTATATAACAAGGCGGGTGATTAAAGATGTATAGCGCCAAGGTTATGGAGCATTTTACCAATCCCCGAAACGTAGGAGAAATACCCGATGCCGACGGCGTGGGAGAAGTGGGGAACCCCGTTTGCGGAGATATCATGAAACTGTATATCAAAGTGGAAAACGGTGTGATTAAGGATGTGAAATTTAAAACCTTCGGCTGTGGAGCGGCTATTGCTACCAGCAGCATGGTGACGGAAATGGTAAAGGGAAAAACTATTGAAGAAGCCTTAAAGATCACCAATAAGGCCGTAGCGGAAGCTTTGGACGGATTGCCGCCCCAGAAGATGCATTGCTCTAACCTGGCTGCAGATGCTCTGCATAAAGCCATCGAAGACTTTAAGAGAAGGAATTCGGATGGGTCAGGGAATAAGGACGGTGAGTTAGCTGGGTAAGCCCAAGGGCAAGGTGATGGTGGCTATGAGCGGCGGGGTGGATAGTTCCACTGCCGCCGCTTTGCTAAAGGAGCAAGGATATGAAGTCATCGGGGTAACCTTGGAAATCTGGCCTCTAGATGTACCTCCTCCTCCAGGAGAGATCGGCTGCTGCTCTTTAAGTGCAGTGGAAGATGCCCGTCGGGTGGCAAACTTACTGGGCATCCCTCACTATGTCCTCAATTTCCGTTCCGTGTTTCAAGAAAAGGTAATAGATTACTTTATCAGTGATTACCTAAGCGGCCGCACCCCCAATCCCTGTATAGCCTGTAATCGCTTCATTAAGTTCGAGGCCCTTTTACGTAAAGCCCTGGCCTTAGGTATGGATTATATAGCTACCGGACATTATGCCCGGATATTTTATGATAAAGAGCGCAGGCGTTACCTTTTAGCTAAAGGTAGGGACCCCAACAAGGATCAAAGTTATGTTTTGTACACCTTTACCCAGGAACAGCTTGCCCGTACTCTTTTGCCCCTGGGAGAATATACCAAAGATGAAGTGCGAAAGATGGCCCAAGAATACGGCCTTCCGGTGGCTTGGAAATCCGAGTCCCAAGAAATATGTTTTGTGACGGTCGGCGACTACCGGGAGTTCATCCGCGAAAGAGCCCGTGTACCCATCCGGCCGGGCCCGATACTGGATGTTAAGGGTAGAGTTTTGGGACAGCACCGGGGGCTGCCCTATTACACTGTGGGTCAGCGGCGGGGTTTAGGAGTGGCTTTGGGCCGTCCCGTTTTTGTGGTGGCGTTAGACCCCCGGCGGAACGCGGTTATCGTGGGAAATGAAGAAGATCTTCTGCAGTCTAAGCTTCGCTCATGGGATAACAACTATATTCTTTGGGATGAACCCCCACCGGAAGTTGAGGTTAAAGCTAAGATCCGTTACCGGTCACCTGAAGCCCCTGCTGTGCTTCGACCCCAAGCTTATGGAGTTGCTGAGGTGGAGTTTAAAGAACCTCAGAGGGCCGTAACCCCCGGCCAGGCTGTAGTATACTACCAGGATGACCTGGTGGTAGGGGGCGGTACCATAATGGCTCCTTGGGAGACTGTATAACCCAACGCCACGCGGAGGAGGCGGTCCTGCTGATTTTTGAGGGAAGGAGCACGGGCGTATTTTTTCTACTGCTACAGGTAATAATATGGCCTGGGCAGGGGGAGATGCGCGATTCTGCTTAAAGGGCGCAAGCTTTTAGGTTTACCAGTAATAAATTTGGCTGGTGAAGAGCTGGGCCGGATTGCAGACCTGGTCTGGGAGGGAGAAAACCTGCAGTTAAAGGGAGTGCTAGTTTCCCCCGCCGGACTGTTTACAGGGCCACGGTTCTTAGAGCTTAAGGAGATCCAAACTTGCGGTCCGGATGCCTTGACTATAGATAAAACTCAAGCCTTATCTAAAGGCCTACCAGAAGAAAGCTTAACCTGGACAGATTTTAAGGGAAAAAGGGTTTTAGATAATACAGGTAGGGAGCTGGGGATCCTAGAGGATGTGGAAATAGAATGGCCTTCCGGACGCGTAGTAAAGCTCGAGATCTCCCAAGGACTGGTGGAGGACCTCATTAACGGGCGGAAGTTGCTGGATATAAGCGGATCCACGGTAACGTGGGGAGCCGATGTTGTTTTGCTACCCGCAGGGATTATGTAAAGGAGGTGTTTGTTCCTTGAGAACCTGCCCTATCTGCGGCGGAAGAGCTGTAGGGCGTATCGGGGTGGACCAGTATTACTGTTGGGATTGTCTTTTGGAGTTCAATGGGAAAAATGAGGTATTTGCCATTGCCGAAGACGGGACTTTGGTAGCGTACAACCGCCAGGAGGGTTAAGAGAGTGTTGGGGCGGAAAGGATTTTGGGGAGGGTTTCTGACTGGAGGGTTGCTGGGCTTTATCTTAGGGATGGTTTTCCAGCCCCAGGATAGGCATTTTGCAGAAAGTAAAATTGATAAGGGCTCCCGGAGCCAAGGCAGAAAAATTAATTCAACCTGCTGGAGGGAGTAGATGTTTTCTTTGAAGCCAGGTAAAATAAAGCGCCTAGGCCTGCTAGCAGTTTTGGTGGCCGGGGCTTTATTTTTTCTTTATCTCGTCCGGGGGCTTCTTATATCACTTCTTCTTGGTGCCCTCCTGGCCTATACCCTTAAACCCGCCGTGATATATTTAGAAAAGCGCGGCTGGCTTAGGGTGCGGGCCATCCTTTTCTTATATATTATAGGTTTGCTTTTTTTAATTCCCACCCTTCTTTATGTCCTACCGCAGCTCTTCCGCGAGTTAAACAACTTCCTCGATAAACTCCCGGAGTTTAACCAGGAAATACAAGGGTGGCTTAAGGTTTTTTATGAGCGCTATCAGCGGCCTGGTATGCCTTTAAGCTTTCGCCGGGTTGTGGACGAGACACTAGTCCAACTCCAGGTTAGAGTTGAAAACGGAGCGCGGGAAGTGGTCGCTTTCCTTTTGGGCTTGCTTTCTAGTTTCCCTAGCTTGGCTTTAGCTCCGGTGTTAGCTTACTATTTCCTTAGAGACAGAGAAGCTTTAAGCCGCGGAGCTATTAGACTGTTGCCTTCCACCTGGCGTGAAGAATTATTAGGGCTATGGGGAAAAATAGATCGCGTGCTTACAAGCTTTGTGCACGGGCACCTACTGATTTCTATATTAGTAGGTATACTAACCGGCTTAGGTCTCTTCCTGGCCGGTAGCAGTTATGCAGTGGTGTTGGGGATTATAATGGCCATGGCTGATCTCATTCCGTACTTCGGCCCTCTTCTAGGCGCCATCCCCATAGTAGCCATTAGCTGGCTGGAATCCCGGAGGCTTGCTCTTTATGCTTTGCTAGTAGTGATAGCCGTACAACAGATCGAGGCTGCTGTTTTAGCTCCTCGTATTTTAAGCCAGAGCGTAGAACTTTCACCCCTGGCTATTATACTTGCGCTGCTTGCGGGAGAAGAGCTTTTTGGAGTAGCGGGCCTTTTACTTTCTGTACCGGCCTTGGCCATAGGACGGATACTTATTGGTTTTCTTTGGGATAAATTAGTAAAACGCTAAAAAGGATAAGATATAAATCTTGATGGTCATATTACGCGTCCTGCCCAAGGACTAAGGAGACAGCAGAACCCCCAATGGGGGGATAGACTAACCTAGAAAGGGTCCTTGGCTGCGGCACGGGATATAAGCCTTGCGGGAAGGAATTATTGGAAGCGAATAGGTAATTAAGTAATACTTAATTACACCTCTCCGCACCCTCTCCGTACCATCTCCGTTTCATTTCCGTTTTTTGAACGAATGCAAGATAAAGTGCTATTAAATAGACCACGGTCCAGCACGGGTATGATAGCCCCAGGATTTAGTGTAAAATAGAAGTGGCTTCGGCAGGGAAAAACCCCCTAAAGCTATGTTTGGCCTTGTACGTAACAACCTTGTGCTGGATGTTCAGGCCTTTGCAGAAAGTGAGACGAGGGAGGTTGGCGGTTACCCGGTTACTTTCTCGGACTACCATATATTACACAGGGTTGCAGGTCAAGACGGACAAGAGGTTGCCCGTTGTCTTTGGAGGGTTTGTGCTGTTAACACTGGGCATAACCATCAGGTACATGTCGCCGAAAACAGGCCACGAACGGGGTGAGCAAGAATTATGGAAGTGAAGCTTTATCTTATCGCCTATGGTTTTTTGTTTTTGGCCCTCATTGTAAGTCTTATATCCCTCTGGAGACCCTTTAAGTATTCGCTCCAGCTTTCAGTGGGGACAATTGCTCTGTCCCTTTTGGCTTTAACTTCAGGGCTCATCCAGCGGAGCATAATCGCGGGCCGGCTGCCCTTTGCCAGTTTGTACGAATTTACCCTTCTCTTTGTCTGGGGCCTACTTTTGTTGTTCATGTTTGTGCAAAGAAAAATCAAATCCCCTCTGTTTACCGCCCTGGTGGCGTTGTTGGGAGTACTTCTCTTCTCCTACGCCAGCACCTTGCCTTCCGAAGCCGCTCCCCTTATGCCTGCTCTGCAGAGCATCTGGCTACAATTTCATGTCTTCACCGCTATTGTTGCCTATGGTGCCTTCGGCCTTTCCTGCTGTGCCGGAGTGATTTATTTGCTTAAGGGGCGCCTGAAAGAAAGGGGGCTTGGGCCGTCGCTTCCCGGTCTAGAAAAGATCGAGGAGATGTTGCACTGGTCCGTAGTCATAGGCTTTTCCTTCATGACCCTGGTTTTGATCACGGGGGCGGTGTGGGCTGAGGAGGTCTGGGGCAGCTGGTGGAGCTGGGATCCCAAAGAAACGTGGGCGCTGATAACTTGGCTGATCTACGCTGGATACCTGCATGCCCGCAAAAGCTACGGTTGGAGCGGAAAAAAAGCTGCCCTTATGGCCGTGATCGGCTTTGCCGCTGTGCTTTTTACGCTTTTCGGCGTGTCCTTACTGCTTCCCGGGTACCACAGTTACTTATGATCCTATCCCTAACCGAAATTGCCCTGGCTGTAACTCTGCTACTGGCTGGGTACTATAGTTACTCATGATTATATGGAAGCCTGACACTTAACTTTTTAAGGAGTACCGTAGCTACTTGATATGATCATACAGCTTTCGGAATCATCCCCGGAACCGATAAGCCGACGCTTTTGAAACCTTTTAGAAACAATAGAAGAGGGGACCCTTTGGAAAATGTGATTTACTTCATAGCTCAGTTCCAACCTGCCTTCCCATAATGATTAGGAAACCAGTTAACTAAAGAGGATGATGCTGATGAAAATGGAGCAAAGAGGCCTTGGAATATATGAACAATGTTCCTTTTTTTGTGCGGGAGAAGGCCAAAAGAAGGGTGGAAGAATGGGCAAGGCAAAAAGGAGTAGAGGAAGTCACCATGACGGAGGTTATGGAAGCACGGAGCCGGATGATGGCCAGGGACCCCAGTGCTTCGGCGACGTCCAAGCCCAGGATCGCTGTGGTGCGCTGCCATATTGTCTCGGAGGTCTGCCCGGGCGTGGGTTGCCTAAAGAGCTTTAACAAGAGGGAGCAACAGTTTGCTCGCTACGGTCTTGAGGCCGAGCTCATCGGCTTTTTTACTTGTGGAGGATGTTGCGGCCGCCGCGTCTCCCGGTTGGTAGAAAAATTGCTGCCCTATGAGCTCACCCATGTCCATTTAAGTTCCTGTATGCTTTTGGAAGGAGATTATCCTAAGTGTCCCTTCAAAGAACAGATTAAAAGGATCATTCAGGCCAAAGGTGTGGAGGTTATAGAGGGTACCCACCACTAAGCCAGCACGGCGGTGCCGTGCCGCACGAGTAACACACTACGAGATACTTGAGGCACGCAGGGACCAGACCAGCCTCCGAAGAAGACGGATGTCGGCATGTAAGACGCATGGAAGTCGTTGAAGGAGATGGTTAGCTTTTACAGGACATGTTATAATTAAACTGGTGATAAATGGTGGTTGAGAGAGTCTCAAGCCCTCTACAAGAGATATTTTCCTCGTGTCCTCGTGTCCGGAAATAATCGCCGTCTATCTGTTTGGATCTTATCTAGAGGCACCTGAACAGGCTCGGGATGTAGATCTGGCAGTTTTACTTGGTTCCACGGGCAGTATGGTGGATTTTTATATGCATGTTTATCCTAAGCTGGGGGAAATATTTACCCCATTGGAGGTTGACCTGCTGTTTTTGAACGTGGTACCTCTTTCAATAGCTTTTGAAGTTATTAGCAAAGGGAAAGTTATTTACTGTGCAGACTATGAGCGCCGGACCGATTTCGAGTATGTTGTCTCCGGCTTATACATGGATTTTAAGTATCACCTTGGGCAGGGGCGCAGAGAGCTATATGAATACATAAAGGAGGCTTCCGGCCTTGTACAATGAGACACTGATAGCTGAAAGGCTGGCGATAATCCAGAGCTCAGTAAATAGGCTTAGGCTTCTGGCACAAATGCCGGAAGACCAGTTCGTAAAAAATGAAGACGCCATAGACATAACCGAGAATAGACTCCGCCGTGCCCTGGAGGCCTTATTTGACCTAGGCCGTCATCTTGTAGTAAAGTCAGGCCTTGGTATACCTCAGGATTATCGTTCCGTAATCGAAAAGCTAAAGGAAGCACAAATTCTGCCGGCAGACTTTGCTGAACACATTAAGGGCATGGCGGGCTATCGCACCCGTTTGATCTACGAATATAATAAAGTGACGCCCAAAGAACTTTATGAAATTCTTCAAACGCGCCTTAATGATTTTACGTCTTTCTGTAAGTATATAGTAAGATAGTAAGTTATTTAGAAGGGAAAGACCTGACAAGTCAACGTCCTTAAACCTGCGCCTGCTCATTCAGATGAAACACTTCTAAACCAATGCCCGCCTTTTCAATTGCAACTCACAGGCCCGAAATGCTCTGTGAAAAACTCGCCTCAGGTTGTCGATAGTCTTCCATTTTAGGAGGAATTTGTAGGCAAAAATAGAATATATGGTTTTAAGCAGCAAAAGATGGTACACATGGTCGATGAAAGGAGGGATAATTTAGCGTTATTTTACGATTTTGGCGCGGACGACTGGCTTCTGCTGTTAAGTACGCTCCTGCACGACATAGGCAAGTTCTGGCAAAGGACGGAGGATAAAGCGGTTGAGAAAAACGTTCGGGGGATGAGGAGAGAGGCGGCCATGAAAGTTGTGGGTATTATTGGGAATATCCGAAAGGGTGGCAACACCGTAACTTTGGTAGAAAGGCCACTGGCCAGCGGTGAGCTTAGAGCTGAAGTTTCACTTTAGGGGGCCCGTGAATTGTTTTTCCTCCAGTAATAGATTACAATGTATCTAGAAATAGTTGGCAATGCCTTTGAGGTGGTCCATGTCTACCGTAAAGGATAAAATAGGTTTACGCAGGAAACTCTTGCTACACGAAGCAGAACGGATAACCCAAGCGCTAGCTGACTTGGGAGTACAGAAGGTTATTCTTTTTGGCTCTTTAGCCAAGGGAATGATTCACAACGGTAGCGACCTTGATCTGTTGGTCGTATGGGATACGGATCTAAGGTTTATGGATCGGCTTGACGTGATTTACCGCACGGTATCACCGGCCGTAGCGCTGGATTTGTTGGTTTATACGCCGCAGGAGTTAGCCGAATTAGAAAAAACCCGGCCGTTTATCCGGCAAATAGTAAGCGAGGGGAAGATACTCTATGAGGCCAGACCACGCTCTGGAAGCAAAGAGATGGCTTAAGCAGGCCCGACGTGATCTGGACGACGCCTGGTACTGTCATAAAGGGGGTCGCTACAACGTCGCCTGCTTCTTGGCTCAACAGGCCGCAGAGAAGGCCCTTAAAGCTTACCTGTACAGTGTAGGAGAAGACCCCTGGGGGCATTCAGTAGCCGAGCTGGTTGCAAGGTGCAAGGAAATCGACGGGGCTTTCAGTAGTTTAGCGTCCGAGGCTGCAACCCTTGATAAGTATTACATACCGACACGCTATCCTAACGGACTACCCGGAGGGATTCCCGCGGAGGCCTTTGATATCCATGACGGAGAGCGGGCATTACAGGTGGCCGAGAAAGTGATTGAAAAAGTGGAGCAAGTGGGTTTGACAAAAGGCTGGGCAATTTAAGGCTTGCCGGGGTATATAACATGGGTGAATAAAGGAGCGCTGAAAAAGGTGGCAAGGTAGGGGATGAGTGTGCAAGGTTTGCAAATCACCATAGAAACAGTAACACCACTTTTCTTAGGTGGCGCCGACCCACGCGGTGAGCCGGAATTGCGAGCTTCCTCGGTGCGCGGTGCCCTGCGATTTTGGCTGCGAGCATTATTGGGTGGGGAGATCGGGGATAACAACTTATCGGCTTTGCGCCGAGCCGAATCTGCCGTTTTCGGCAGTACCGAAACAGGTGCATCACTGGTGGTGGTGAGGCTTACAGGCGAAAGTCAGGCTCAGGCTTACCGTCCGCTGCTTCATAATCCCAGTAAGTCCTTCACCGCTCAAGGCTTTATGCCGGGTAAGCTGCTCACCCTGACCCTTGTGCCACGCCCGCCATATCACTCTGTTCCCGAAGTGGTATGTGGAGCTTTGCTTTTGTTCTTTTTACTTGGTGGCTTGGGCAGACGCTCACGGCGAGGCTTTGGTAGTTTCGTTGTTCGCTCTTTCAGTGAAGGTTTTCCCACCTTGTTGCCTGATTATTCTAGCGCAGATAGTTATTGCAAGCAATTACCGTTTCTTATTGAACAAGCGATAAATCTAAAGAAATTTCATATGCAAGCATTGGGGTTAAACTCTGGAACGTTGGGCAATCCACCTCGCTTTGCGGTCTTACACGATCTACACGCGAAGATACTGTTCTGCAAAAAGCCTTTCAGAAGTTGGGAAGACGCAATGAAATCCTTCTGGAATGTGCTGCGCAGTGACCCATATCGCGATAACCGCGTATTTGGCTTTGCGGGAAATGCGGGTCGCCAAGCCTCTCCCCTGCACTTGCGAATCGTGAAATTGGGCCAGGACTATCACATTCTCATTACTGCCTTCCGTGTTCACTTTGCAGGTCAACAGCCATCATGGAGAGTGATGCAGAAGTTCTTGAACGAAAGCAAACAGAAGTGGGACGGTGAGTGGGTCTTCGGAGGTGATACGAAATGGGAGTAGCCAACTCCCGGTGGTCTCGCAAAATCGTTGCGCTGCTACACGACCCTCCTGACAAGCCTTTTGGCATTGCAGGGCATAAGGAGCGGGCAGCCGAACTTCAACGCCTCGCATTAAAACGAGATGCGGATACGGACGAAGTCAGACGAGCTGAACGAGCCGATTGGATTGCTTCCGCTGCTGATCGCGTAAACTTTCCTGAAGGTATGGAAACCTTCTGGCACCAGCAGGAAGCCGTACTTACCCATCCGCTGGCAGGACGCGAGCTATGTTTGGGTTCGCTGGCAGAGGTGAGCGTTTGGGATACGCACGAGGCAGCAAAGAAAGCAGTGGAATCGCTGGCCAGGGATGTCTCGGAGGCGCAGGTTTTTTTGCGATTATGGCGGTGTTTACCTGAGGCCCTGGCATCCGAGTTACCTCGTGTGGGTGCGCTCTTTGGTATGCTGCCTGCTGATACGCGCCAGCCCGACCATCCGCTTCTGCAGCATCTTTCCATCACGGCAGCAATTGCCGATTCTCTTCCGCAGCCTGCGCTGTTAGTATTTTCCATCGGCCCTGTGCAGGAATTTATTAGCGCTGCCCGTCGCACGCAGGACTTGTGGATGGGTAGTTGGCTGCTCTCCTACATCTCCTGGGCCGCGATGAGAAGTCTTGCGGAGACCTATGGGCCAGATGTCATTTTATACCCTTCGCTGCGCGGGCAGCCGCTGTGTGACTTCTGGTTGGCGCATGATAGGCAAGTACCGATACGCCAACCACGTCCTGAAGATCTTGCCCTTGCTAGCCTGCCCAACAAATTTGTTGCCCTGCTGCCTGCCTCAGAGGCACAAGGAGCGGCAAGAACTGCCGAGCAGGCGGTACGCGACGAATGGGAACGGTTGGCCGATGATGTGTTCACGAGAATGAAAAACGATATCATGCCTGCGGATGATTTAACGCGCCAGAAGTGGGCAGAGCAAGTCAAAACGCAACTGGAAGTTTATTGGTCTGTACTTGCGTGGCCGGGTGAGAACGAAATTTCTTCCCTAAAACAGGCAGATGCCGTCAAATTATTATTTGAAAATTTATGTCGCCCAAGTGCCAATTGGCGGTTTGGCCAAATGTACCAGCTTTACGCGAAGGCAAAAGCAGAAAGTGGAGGACAGTATGAGCCTAATTGGGGCACCACCTACGGTTTGCTTTACACTCTGGCCGACCGTGCCTTTAATGCCCGCAAAAGCCTGCGCAATTTCATACCAACTGAGGAAAAGGGTGAGAAATGTACTGTCTGCGGGCAGCGAGGTGCCCTTCATGGGAAGGATGGAAGCCGTGGTGGCGTGCGTGCCTTCTGGTCGCAGATAGCGAGCAATTTGAAAAGAAAGAATCGGTACGCGGAGCTCAAACCGGAAGGACAAGAGCGGCTTTGCGCCGTATGCACAGTCAAGCGGTTTGTTCATCAGGAAGTGCTAAGAGAAAAGTTCGACCTAGAAGTAAAATTTCCTTCTACAAGCGAAATCGCTGTCGTTCCTTTTAAGGCAGCTATTTTGAAAAAACTAGCTGAACCACAGCACAGAGGGAATCTGGCAAATGCATTAGTGGATTTCCTGGACAAGCTAGAACAGATGAAATTTCCTGCTACTGTTCTCGAAGGCGCTGTTCCATACCTCCGGAGGCTTCGGAAGCAATTGACAAACGCTTCTAAGAAAATACAAGAATACGCCGATAAGATGCTAAGCTATGATGGTCAAGCATTTTTTCCAGAAACGTTTACCGCCAAACGTCTTAAAAACGATTACGATCTCGAGGTCAGCGAGAGCAAAGCAAAAGAAGCGCGTGAGTCACTAGAGAAGTTGCTGGATGCTGCCAGGGAGGCGGGCATTCTCCGACCTTCTAAATACTATGCCGCTCTAATGATGGATGGCGATTACGCAGGTCGGTGGCTTAGCGGCACGCACGAGGGCTTAACCACTTTAGGCAAAGTGTTGCATCCAACTGTTCGTCAACAGTTGGATGCTTTGCCGGAATGGAAAGCCCTTTTAGACGAACAACGGCTGATAAGTCCTGCGGTGCACGCGGCGATTTCTCACGCGTTGGCAAATTTTGCGTTGAAATTGGTGCGGCTTGCCGTTGAGGAGCGATATGCGGGGCGCGTAGTTTACGCAGGCGGCGACGACGTGCTGGCGCTTTTGCCGCTGGACGAGGCGTTGGTAGCTGCGCAGGAGTTGCGGGCACTCTTCTCAGGTGAGATTGAGTTTGGGGACGTTCGCAAGGAGGCGTGGCATGTCAGGTTCGGCGATCCAAAAACTACGGGCTACCTTTGGTTAGACGGTGCGCCGCTGTTGACTATGGGCCCCACGGCGACCGCCTCCATTGGCATCGCCATTACTCATTACTTACAGCCGCTGGATCTCACGCTGCAAGCTATGCGCCAAGCAGAACGTGCTGCCAAAGAGGTCTACGGGCGCAATGCTCTCTGTGTGCACCTGCTCAAGCGCTCGGGCGAGGAAGTGCGTGTGGGCGGGCGGTGGTTTTATCCTAATGTCTCTCAAGGCACCATTACCTTAATGATGGACCTCTACATGCGATTCCGAGAAGGAAAACTAGCCATGAGACTGGCTCGCGCCGTCTCTGAAGAAGCGCGCGCTTTGGCGCATTTGCCCAAAGAAGCGCAGAGAGCGGAGTTGAAACGACTACTCAAGCGGCACTCAGAGGATAAAATGAACGACGAGGAACGCAACAACCTGGCAGAATGCCTTACCGCGCTATCTTTTGCCTTAAACAAGCACGCTGATAAGGTGGGCAAGAGCGGGTTTGAACAGATGGCAGATTGGCTTCTGCTGGTTCGTTTCTTAGCAAGGGGAGGTGAGGAGTGATGTGGCAAGTGTTCATTGAGCCGAACGATGTTCTTCTTTTTCGTAACGGCAAACCGTTTGCAGCAGGTGAAGATCATCGTGCCCGGAGTTTTTTCCCGCCCACGCCTTTTACCATGCAGGGTATGGTGCGCGCAAAAGTGCTGTTTGACAGTGGAGTGACTTTTGCCGATTACGCCCATGGTGCATCTAATGCGCAGGACTTAATTCTAAAAATTGGAACTCCAGGCGAAAGTTACGGACAGCTCCGCTTGCGTGGCCCATTTGTGGCCAAGCGCAGTAATGATGGCCACATCAGGCGCTACTTTCCCCTTCCCGCCGACGTGGTCAAAGTAGGCAACAAGCCCATATTGGTCAAACCGCTGCTTGATCCTGTTTTTACCGACAACAGACCCATTAAAGATTTACATCCGTTATGGGCGCGCATCCACGAGCCGTTAGAAGAGGCGCACGGCTGGTTGGCAGAGCAGGAGTTTCAAAAATACCTCAAAGGGCAGGAGTTCTCTATAACGGAGGAGAGCGATTTGCTGTTACGCGAGCCGCGCTTGGGGATTGCGTTAGATTACAAACGACGCAGCACGCAAGAAGAGAGGATCTATCAAATGGAATTTCTGCGGTTGCGGGAAGGCGTCGGGCTTTTGCTGGAGGTGGACGGCATCGAACCTTTTGAGCCGCCTAAGGGTTTTCTGCAAATCGGCGGCGAGGCGCGGCCGGCATACTACGAGGTACTTTCCAAGCCGTTAAATCCTTTGCCCTTGCCTAATCCCTTGCCCCGACGGTTTAAAGTTGTCCTGCTCACTCCTGCTTGGTTTACGGGCGGTTGGCAACCACAGGGCGGTAACTGGGAACAGTTCTTTACCGGGAATGTGCGGCTTGTTTCTGCTGCTGTGCCACGTGCACAGTCTATCGGTGGAGCTTTTGTAGATGACGTACGGCGCCGGAGTGATTTCCAGAGAACTATGCGCCGTTTCGCCCCTGCTGGAAGCGTTTTTTTCTTTGAAAGCGATGGTAGTGTGACCATGAAAGGTAGGCCTTTCACCGAAACGCCTGACCATGAGGGAGATTTTGGGCATATTGGCTTTGGCTGCGCTGTGGTAACGAGTTGGGACGAAGCTTAAGTAAGGAGGCGATGAATCATGTTTGAAAAATCAGCTATGCTTTTTCTTTATGTCGAAACGCCGCTGCATGCGGGTAGCGGCACAAGCTTGGGGGTTGTGGACTTGCCCATCCAGCGCGAGCGCACCACGGGGTACCCCATTGTGCAGGCATCGGGGCTTAAAGGGTGTTTGCGGGAGGCAGCTAGCGGACAAGATACCCCAAAAATCAAGCTTGTTTTTGGGCCTGATCTCCAACGCGGTGAGCAGCCAGATGAACACGCGGGTGCGTTGTCTGTTGGTGATGCCCGTATTCTCCTCTTTCCTGTGCGCTCGCTTATGGGTGTGTTCGGCTGGATAACGAGTAGAGATGTGCTGGCGCGCTTTCAAAGAGACGCAGAGATGGCTGGGCTTGCAGTAGGGTGGAAAGCCGAAGGGCCACAAGATCCAGCGGAAGCATGGGTTAGCAATTCCTGTGACCTCATAGTTCCCCACTCGGATAAAATTGTGCTGGAAGAGTTTGCTTTTAGGGCTAAGAAGAAAGGGGGGGTTGACGAAGTTGCCACTTGGCTGGCAGAAAATGCTTTTCCTAAGGCCAGCAACAATGATGAATACACTTACTGGCGTAACAAGGTAAAGACGAGCCTGGTGATTCTACCGGAAAATGCTTTTCGCGATTTCACGCTCTTTTCTACGGAAGTCATCAGCCGCATCCGCCTGAATGACGAGAAAAAGACTGTGGAGCGAGGTGCACTGTGGTCGGAAGAGCACCTGCCCTCGGACACATTGCTTTACGCGACACTCTTTGCCAGCAAACCGCGGGTGGACAATCCGCCTCATGACTTAAAAGACGGTGCGGCAGTGCTGGATTTCGTGAAGAATTGCGTTGACGGCAAGCGGTTGCAACTTGGCGGTGACAGTACGGTAGGACGGGGTTTCGTCAAAGTGCGCATGGCAACAGAAGGTGGGCGGTCATGAGTAAATCGCTCCAGCAAACCCTTGAACAGGAGCGGGCAAAGAAAGCGTGGGAGGACATTCAGAGCGTTGCCCGTCGTTCTGAGGATGACTTTAAGAAAAAATACGGCAGCCTTGCCCGCAGGGTACCCATGCTGGTACTCACCAATGGCTTGGGGCAGACGCTGGCATTCCTCTTATCGAAAGCAAAGCTTAATGAGTCACCTCAGAAACGTAGTGCCGATGCTCAGGCACATGGGGAATTGTTTCATCACCTCTCGGCTTGGACTATGAGTCAGGTTGCGCCTGGAGAGAAAGACCCGGATCTGCTGGCATGGGTGCTCAACACCAACAGCGATGCGTACCGCCGGGCTACAGCTGAGGCCTTAGCCTATCTTACTTGGCTCAAGCGCTTTGCTGAAGCCGAACTGCCGACGGAGGGAGACTAACCATGAGGCAACAGTCGCCACGGCAGGGTCAGGGCAGCCATCACTCGAGGCAGCGCCAGGACACTTACCCTCTCCCTAAAGATACCTGTGAACTTGCCAAAGCCCAGGCGGACAAGTGTCTTAATTATGGCTTGCGCACGGAGCGGTTGCTGCTGTGGGATGAGCGCAGTTGGAAATTGGCTCAGCAGAGCCAAGAACGATTTACTAAGCAAGTCAAAGGGCGGAAAGTTTTGGATTTTACACCACCTGAGCTTCAACGCCTCCTCGGGGAACATAGAACGCGTTGGGAAGCCATGCTCGATGACTGCCAGCAACGCGGCTATGAAGTGAAACGGTTTTTCCTCACGGCCGCAGGCCGCGTTGTTATCGGCCTGGGCGCAGAAAGCGTGTTGGAGACAAGCATTCGCCTGCACCGCGTCTACGGTTTTCCTATCCTCCCCGGCAGCGCGCTTAAAGGATTAGCACGCTCATACGCTTTGTGGCAAGTAGCAGATGAGCTAGGCGTGCCTGCTCTTCCCCTCGAAGAACTTCTAGCGAGAGAAAAAGCGAAAAAGCGGACACCCCTTCAGAAACTGGAAGCATACTTAGATGAGCCAGATGAGAATCGACGTGCTCGATGGTTTGAAGAGTTAAGGCAAGATAAAGCTATTCCTCCTACCGCAGCGGTGCGTTACATGGAGTTGTCTACTGTTGAAGAAAAGGTTAAACTTTTACGCGCTGCGTTTGGAACGATTGCCAGTGCTGGTAAAGTCATCTTCTTTGATGCGGTGCCTGCCAATCCCACAAAGCTAGTGCTGGACTTAGACGTGATGAATCCCCATTACAGCCAGTACTACCAAGGCGGCAACACGCCGCCTGCCGACTACTTGAACCCTGTTCTCGTTTTCTTCCTTACCATCGCGCCGGGCAGTGAATTTTTGTTCGCAGTGGCTTCCAGAGACGGTGACCTGGCGCAAAGGGTGCAGATGTGGCTGCAGAAAGCTTTGTGCAAAATGGGCGCTGGGGCAAAAACAACGGCGGGCTACGGTTTATGGAGGTGAGCTTTGTGCGCACAATCCTCACCACCGTCGGTACTTCGCTCCTGACTAACGCAAAACGTGATTTGAAGGTCGAGCAACCTGATGAACAGCAACTAGCCAACTATATTCGCCACACAAGTGCCGAAAAAGCATGTGCGGAAACCAACTCGCTTTCACGGTTGCTTCAGCCGGGAGATCATATCGTGCTGCTCCACTCGCAGACGGAAGAGAGCAAGAGGTGTGCAGAAACGCTGCAGCGGCACTATGAGGGTCGAGGTTATAAAGTTTATTTGCGCGAAGTGCCCGACCTGACTTATACGGAAAGGCGTTTCAAAATGCGCGGGCTGCGCTCACTTGTGGCAACGTTGATAGACCTGATTCGTTCTGAAAAAAAACAAAGACGCGAGGTGGTGGTTAACGCTACGGGTGGGTTTAAGGCCGAAATTGCCTATGCCACCCTAGTGGGTTTGCTGTTTGACGTGCCCGTATATTATATTCATGAGGCTTTCCATGACATCATCGAGATGCCCCCCACGCCAATCAGCTGGGATTATTCGTTGCTGGCCGAGCATGAAGATTTCTTTGAGTGGATTAGCGCCGACCTGCGTCAGACGGCGGAGGTAGATAAGTGGCTTCGCGGGTTGCCTAGCGAGATCCGCTTGCTGCTTGCAGAGGAAGAAGGCTTCACAATGCTGTCGCCTGCGGGGGAGGCATTTTACGAAGCTTATCGTGACCGTTTGGAACAGGCGGAGCCTGTGCCCATCCTGCTCTCAAAAGCAGCTTGGCAGACCTACAAAAGCTCTGAACCTAGCTTGCGCCTAATTTTTGACCGCGAACTAAAGAAACTGTGGCTTAGAGAGTTGCGTATAAGTTGTGCAGATCGTGTGCGCAACTGCGACTGTCTGGTTTTTCCTAAAGGTCACCGAGACGTACGGGTGTTTTTCTACGAGTACGAGGATGGAAGCATACGGGTTTGTGAATTAGCCAGGCACAGCGATCAGAGTTACGAGCGCCTAATTGAGCGGGGCGTGCGCCGCAAGGACTACCAAGACTTTCAACCATGGTTAGTGAGATAAATAAGGAGCGGTGGATATGAAAGCTCTTTGTTTTTTGGGTACTGGTGATTATAAAACAACCACTTACGTGTGGCGGAAAAGTGGCGAAGAGCGCTCGCATGAGACCCACCTGTTTCCCGAAGCTGTGGCGCGCATTTTCCAGCCGGAAAAAATCTTCGTCTTGGTAACGCCGCAGGCCAGGGAGCATGCCAACTTTAAAACACTCTGTGACCGCCTAGGCAGCCTGGTAGAACGCGTTGACATCCCTGAAGGTAAGTCGGAGGCAGAGCTCTGGGCTATTTTCCAAAAATGTACGGAAGCCGTATCCGAGGGAGACACTATTTTGCTGGATGTAACCCACGCTTTTCGCTCATTGCCGCTACTGGTATTTGCGGTTGCCGCTTATTTGAGCCGTACGAAGTCGGTGACCATCCAGCGCATCGTTTATGGTGCTTACGAAGCCCGTAGTGAGCAGAACCGTTCGCCCGTCTTCGATCTTACACCCCTTATGGATTTGCTGGATTGGCTCAGTGGAGCAGAGGCCCTTTTGCGCCGCAGCGATGCCGTAATTATGGCGGAAAAGCTGGATCAAACCCACCGGCACTTATACAAAACGTCTGCTACCGAAGAACTGCCTTTGCATCTTCAAAAAATAGCGAGCTCTCTCCAAAAACTTTCCAGGATGCTGTACCTATGCTGCCCGCTAGAAGTCATGAGAATAGCCAACTATTTGTTGCCTCAGTTGGACAAAGCTGTTACTGAGGCAGCAAAGTGGGCCAAACCCTTTAGCGTTATACTGCACCAGGTGCGCTCGGAAGTAGCAGCGTTGGCCTATCATCAGCCGGAGGTACTGGACGCTGGCAACTTGCGCAAGCAGCTGGCCCTTATTGAGCATTATCTGAGCAAGGGCTTAACCCTACAAGCTGTTACCCTCGCCCGGGAGTGGATTGTCAGTTGGGCCATTGGTCAGCGGGGTCAGGGTGATTGGCTGAACGCAGACCTTCGGATGGATGTAGAGCACGCCTTAGGAGCTATGGCTGCCGCGAAGCAAGGAAAACAGGAGCAGGTGCCTGGTTGGGCTGCTGGACTTCCCCGTGCTGAACAGATCTCCAGTTTATGGCATCAACTTACCCAATTGCGCAACACGTTAGCCCATTGTTGGATGAGGAAAGATCCTCCTTCAGTAAAGACTATCGAGGATAAGGCGAGGCAAATTCCCGAATGGCTTTACGGGCTTTTGGAGGAAGTATCTAATGACATTATTTGGAGCGGTCGGGTCGTAATTGATCTGGAAACGCTTTACGACGACGTTGCCAAGTTGGACGAGT